>Ga0255768_10002141_pt1 | contig 19908 bp, 19 predicted proteins | sample 071ome_33_FD_179983 | JGI IMG/M metagenome (GOLD analysis project Ga0255768, IMG submission 179983) | Coastal salt marsh microbial communities from the Groves Creek Marsh, Skidaway Island, Georgia - 071412AT metaG (version 2) | ecosystem: Environmental > Aquatic > Marine > Intertidal zone >...
CTCACGGATATGTCTTTCCGATAGTTCTTGGTGCGATCTCAGGTTTGGGAGTGGTTCATATCTTTCTTCGCGAACAACTGTTGATTGATGTGGTATTTCCATTGATTGGTCTCTCGGTGGTGGTAGGACACAACTATGTGGTCAAGTTTTTGACAGAACTGAAACTCAAACTTCAGATCAAAAAGCAGTTTGGCACTTATCTCTCGCCCGCGTTGGTGGAGAAACTTCAAAAGAATCCCGAGCTTCTACGACTTGGAGGTGAGACAAGAGACCTCTCCATACTCTTTACGGATGTAAGAGGATTCACTGCGATCTCAGAACACTATGGTGAGAATGTTCAGGGCCTGACTCAAATAATGAATCGATACATGACGGCAATGACAGAACCTATTCTGAAAAACGAAGGAACATTGGACAAGTACATTGGTGACGCACAGATGGCGTTTTGGAACGCTCCATTGGATCAAATCGATCATGCCATACGATCAGTGATTACCGCTCAGGAGATGCTCGAAAGGTTGGATCGTTTTAATGATGAGATCTCGGCCGATGGAATACCGGCGTTTGGTATGGGTATTGGAATCAACACCGGAAGTGTGGTAGTCGGCAATATGGGATCAGATCAAAGGTTTGACTACACATGTCTTGGAGATAGTGTGAACCTTGCGGCTCGACTTGAAGGTCAATCAAAGAACTATGGAGTTCGTCTCATACTTGGAGAGAATACCGCCGAGGAAGTAAGGCACTTTGTGAGTCTCATGGAACTTGATTGCATCGCTGTCAAGGGAAAGACAAAGGGAGTAAAGGTGTACACTATTGGAAGGACCACTGAAGCACACCACAAACTTCTGAAACTTTACTACGCGGGTGAGTGGAAAGAAGCGCTTGAACTTATCGATTGGTGTATCAAAGAGACCGATCACCACGAGGAATACTATCGAATCATGGAAAAGAAACTTCGATCCGGTTGCCCCGATAATTGGGATGGTGTGAATCGATTGACAAGTAAGTAGGTTACAAATTTGTTACATTTATAAATACCATTGAACACTTCCAACAGGGAGTTCAAACAATGGAGAAGAAAATAAATGATAGTTGTATTTCAAGCAATTGTTATGACGGCGATTGTGATTTACCTTTTCGAAGAGTGGAGACAATCTAGGCCGTTTAGTAAATAGAAAACAAAGAAGGGGAGTGACGAAAGTTGCTCCCCTTTTAAAGCACTATATTCCAAGATATTCTTGAAAATAATTGTTTCTCATTCTCCGGTATGATTCGATCAACAATAATGGATGGTGCGTATTCTGGTTTCGGTTCAAGTCTCAATCCATTTTCAATGCCAACCGGAAGAATGTCATCGACATAATCCATTGCTCCTCTTGGTTTGAGCCACTTGTAGTAGAGATCAACATTATTCGTCTCGATCAACACATCCATGTAAAGTTTGTGTTTAGCGAAGTATGTGAGATCTCGAAAAGAGAGAATATTAGTTGGAGGATTCGTTATTGCCGCTCGAACTATTAATCTCATTACTTACCTCCGGCGGATGGCGTAAAATAGAAACCAATTATTGCCGCCAAAGTGGTGATCGAGACAAGAGAGATGTGCCCCGTCGTGATTGTGGTGGTGATGTCGGTTTGGGCTGGGATATCGATAAGTCCCCAGATGAACTTATATCCTGTTTTTGATTCGGGTGGAGTGAAGGTGACGAGTTGGACTGTTGGCCAGATTGTGCAAAGTACCGAGATGACGAAAAAGTTGCACATCCCGATAACAGCCAAGAAACGGCGAGTAGCGCGAGTAAACATCGCAGTTTCTTTATCAGGTTCTCCGAAGAGGTTCTTTTGTAGTTCTGCATTTGCTCTTGATACCGCAAGTTCCCTTGCTAGCTCCCTTTTTTCTGCTGCTGCTTTCTTCTCGGCGATACTTGCAATGAGTCCACCAGCCATTTTGAGAAGAGATCCCATTCCGGTGGCGCCAAGTGTCGACACGAGCATTGTTATAAGTCCAAACATAACTAATTGATATTTATACCTTTACATCTGTTTAAAGATTGGGTATAATAGTTAGGAAACAATCAAATCCAACTTATCAACAACTTATAAGATTGTTCTTTTAAACTTTTTTTACAACTCTTTAAGTTATTGATTATAAAGTATTTATACAACTAACTTTCATAAGTACTTGATGATCAATCATTTAAAAACTATTTACTTTTCCGAAAAAATAGTGTAGAATATACCCATGATAGAAAAATTGGTAATTGCTGATGGAGAATGGTATGTTCTCGAAGAAATTGATGGAGATATCGTTTGGGTATCTGATAGAGATGGTGCTGAATTTGAATTCCCTCTTTATGACGTTACTTTCTTTCATCCAACGGGGTACGATTCCATTCTTGAGGATTTAGTTGCCAAAAGCGAGAATTAAGCCTCAATTTTACACTTTTTTAACAAACTTTACTATTTACTTTTGCTAAAAATTGGTCTAGAATATCAACATAATCAAATTAATCAATATGACAAATACTGAAATCAATACCACCCTCGAGAATATCCTCAACGATGTAACAGCCGATGGAACTCGTCTCGTAACTCGAGCGGTTCTAATCTCAAAGGCGATTACCGCCGGTCTTGAAGAAAAGCACACCTATCGTATCTTAAAGCCAAGCGCTCGTTCAACGATTCGTGGATATTATGATGCCATTATAATGGGCAACATTCTCAATCCGACAACTTCAATGAAGATTGAAAATCTTGAGGTAGTCTCAACTGGTGAAGATTCAAAGGTGGAAGAGGAACCTATTAAAATGGATATCGAATCGTCTGAAAAATCTTCCGGTACCTATGATTACGACGCGATTCCTTATACCGAAGAAGATATCGCTGAGGAACTCTCCTTGATGGGAACATACCTTTAATTTACAGTCATCAATCTTTAGAGTAGATTATTATGAAAACAATAGCTATTAGCGCTTCTCTTATCTCTATCATTCTCGCGATTCCCGGAGAAGGTTCTCAACCAAAGGTTCGTTTCTCTGACGAGATTGTTGCCGCTACTTTGATTCTTGAAGCGGGTGGTGAGTATCACGAAGGTGCAATGGAAGCGGTCAACGAAATCATCGTGAATCGTGCCGCAAAACGAAAGATGTCCGAAGCGATGGTTTGTCTTCAAAGGTATCAGTTCTCTTGTTGGAATGACAAAGACGCTCAAGCCGGAATTAGTAAGGCGATGAAACATCCTCGTTGGAATGAAGCATTGAGGATTGTTCAAAGTCCAACTACGAATTACACGAAAGGTGCTGATCACTATCACGCCGACTACATTAAGATTCCCTATTGGGCTAAGAGTATGACGATCACCACCAAGATCGGGCGACACATCTTCTATCGATAATGTATTACTGCGACGAATTTCCCGGCCTATTCACAATCCGAAAACCTATGCAACTTCAACTACCGCTCATCTATGACGACGATCTCTATCCTCTTCATCCCACAATTTTTGACTTTCTTGATAAGGAATATTACGTTACCTTTTGGGTTGGAGAATCTCGAAATGCAACCATGTCCGGTAAGATCATCGGCCGAAGAAAAAACGGAAAATTTATTGTAGATCCGGGCGGGTCCGGATACCATCTCTTCGAGGCAGAGTTCTCGGATATCGCAAACATCTCATCACAAGCTTGTGAAGATATCATCTCATCACAAGAATTTTAAATTTCTCACACTTTTTAATTTACATTTGACGAAATTAATATAAGATACTATCTATGAAAATAAAACATCGTGGTAAGAAGTTTATGCGCAATGGTATGATTTCCGCTCCGGAATCCAAATGGACCGGAGAGGAACCAACATGGGAAGGCGCATCCGAATGGGAAGAAAGTAAGATTTATCGAACGTTTAGTCGAGCTCTTCATTTCTATAATTATTATCTTGACACCGACGATTACGTACCGATCATTTTGGATTATCTCAAGGACAAAAAGCCAAAGGATAAGATATCTCCAAAGGTCATAAAGAAAGCACCTCGATGTATTGAGATCGTTAGCTGTGGTAAGTTGGCAAGAATGATCAATCTTGGCATGCCTGAGAAGCATGGAGGTAAGGATTACTCTTCGGAGATTCATTCCTACATTCAACGAATAGGGAATAAAGCACCCATTGAAAAAAAGAAGGAAACAACCATACGAAAAGGTCCCTCGGTTTTTGATCTTGTTCAAGAAAAACTTCGTGAAGGAGTACTTATCTATCTTGAAGAAATGCTCGATGGTTGGATTGTAAATGAGACCGCCAATGTTCAAAAGATTAATGTTCTCTCGCTTTTAAAGGGTGTTGGATCTCCGATTGGCGCGGTGAAATGCGTTAGTGATTGGCTTGAAAAACAACGTGCGGAATTGATTGAGGCGCGCGACAAGACATGTCCTCAGATGGTTGAAGGATATTCTTATCTCTCAAAGCCGGCGATTAAACGTAGGATTAAGTTGCTCGAGGATATGCTTAAGGATGTTGAACTCTATAAGGCATCAAAGAAAGCGCAACAAAAGCCACGAGTCAAGAAAGAAAAGAGTGCCGATAAGCTCGTTGAAAGAATGAAGTATCTTACCTCATCACCGGATTATGGTGTCGCCTCAGTCAATCCGATTAAGATTATTGGATCCGAGAAGGTATACCTATTCAACGAAAAATATAGACGCCTAACAGTGCTTGAGTCACTCGATAAAGATGGACTCACAGTGAGTGGTAGTAGCATTAAGAACTTCGATGAAAAGAAGTCCTTCGCCATCTCGTTACGAAAACCAAAGGATGTCCTCGTGATAATTACAACTAAGACCGAAAAACAAATCGCCAATGCGATCTCTAAGCTCACAACGAAGAAGAGTAAAGCCAATGGTCGCGTCAACGATAACACTATCATCATAAAAGCATGATCGAAGAGATATCAATTAAAACAGCAATCACCTTTGATGAGTTAAGACTCAAAGTGGAAAAATATGTCCAATTAGATAAGATGTCTTATACCGAAGCAATAATTGATATTTGTCAAGATAAAGATATTGATCCAGTTGACATCGCGAAAATTATTCGTGGTCCATTAAAAGAGAAACTTGAGGCGGAAGCTATGGAATTAAATATCATCAAGCGTACTACCGCTTACTTAATGTGACTGGATATCAAACATTCTTGGTCTATCAATCAATAAGATTGCACTTTACGCATGGTCAATCATATGACGCCACAAGGTACAATTTTAAGACGTCGGCAAAAGAGTCGAGCTTCAATTCTCGTAAAGATCGATTCTTTTTCGAAAGGATTGGACGAAAGTATCAATCTCTCGATCGGATAGTGGATTATTTCACAGCCAATTTTCTCATTGGTCTTTATTGGATCGGTGACATGAGAGAGGAGAATCTCAACGATTTTGATAAGAGAATGGATTCCCTTTCCTATCGATTTGAAACGGATCTTAGGACACTTCATGAGGAATGCGACTCATTTGACAAGATTTGTACTACCTCAATCGCATTTGATCTCCTGATTCCTCATAGAATCAATTTCGAAACGGTAGCCATTATGGACATATTGGTTGATTTCTGCAACAGACTCAGGAGTGACTTGAGTGATCCACTCGGGATGTACGATGAGCAGATCCAAAAGGTTTTAAAGTATAAATTATTATTACGCAGACGAGACTTGCCTTACGATAAGCTGAAAAATATTGTTAAAAAAGTATTTACAAAGTGACTCAAATATGGTAGTATTGTCTTCGAAACACACAAAAACAAACATACACTGTAATATAAAAAATATATGTCATTCGAAAAACTCAAAGCAAATCGACTAGCGTCGATCGAAAAGTTGGTAAACGCAGCCGAAAGCGCCTCGGAAAAAAAGTCCTATGGTGATGATCGCGAGTGGAAAGCAACTGTTGATAAAGCGGGCAATGGTTATGCCGTTATTCGCTTTCTACCTTCGGCAAACTCCGAAGATTTACCGTGGGTCCGCTATTGGGATCATGGTTTCAAAGGCCCAACCGGCAGGTGGTATATCGAGAACTCACTTACATCAATTGGTCAAAATGATCCAGTTGGTGAAATGAATTCTCAACTGTGGAACTCGGGAAGAGAGGAAGACAAGGAAATCGCTCGTCAACGTAAACGTCGTCTGCATTACGTATCGAACATTCTTGTGATCTCCGACTCAGCGAATCCGACAAACGAAGGTAAGGTCTTTCTTTACAAGTATGGAAAGAAGATCTTCGATAAGATCATGGATGTGATGCAGCCTCAGTTCGAGGATGAAAAACCTATCAACCCATTTGACTTCTGGGGTGGAGCGAACTTCAAATTGAAGATTCGTAATGTTGAAGGTTATCGCAACTATGATAAGTCAGAGTTCGATTCTGTTACCGAACTCTTTGATGGTGATGAAGATAAGTTGAAGAAGGTCTATGACAATCTCCATGGATTGAATGAGTTCATCGATCCGTCAAATTACAAGTCATACGCCGAACTGAAGAAGAAGTTATACGAGGTACTTGGTGAAGAGGATATCGCCAACACCTTTTCGGTAGAACAAACTACCGAGCTCAATGAGACCCGTGAAGAGCGAGTGGACGCACCCGCACCGAGGAGCGAGGATCAGAACGTTAGTTCATCAAACGATGATGATGGTGAGGAAGAAGACACCTTGGCGTATTTCGCCAAGTTGGCTCAGGACTAACCGAACTGATAAACAAATACAAGGGGCGATACTGGAGAAATCCGGTATCGCCTCTTCTGGTATGTAACAGTTTTTATGTTACTAAAAACCGTATGCCGCGGTCGTTAAAGACCAAGATTCTTCGGCGTGTCTACTATTAGATATGTTCACGTTCGAAGCATTTACGGTTGTGTTTTGAGGAGCGGCGCCACCACCACCCGCAACAATCACTGGTGCTGGTTGTGTCTTTGAGTCTGCGATAGTTGACATTCCAACTTCCATTTGAGCGCCAGTATTATTTCTTGATGCAGGAGAAAGTTTTTCTTTTATTGGTTCCGATGTTCCAGATATTTTATCCGTTCCGGTTGAAACTGCTGCGCTGCTAACAACATTAGCGGTCCCCTTTGCGATTCCACCAATTGATGTACCACCACTTCCTGCTCCTTCTTCTGGAATTCCACCATAGATTGTATTAATGGCCGCTTTTCCAAGAAGGTCAACTGGAAGAAACTTCGCCAATTGTCTCGCTATAAATCTACCTGCAAGATCACCTCCAGCTGCAGCAACAAACGATCCCAAAAATCCTGCTCCACCTGTTGCTGCATTAAGTAAAGCTACAGCTATAGCTGCTCCAGCAGGCCCGCCAATTGCTTCTAAAAGTCTTGTACCAACTGCTTTTTCTTTTTCTTTAGCAGGCAAATCCGGATTAGCGAGTATTTTCTTTATATCTTTATTTGCAAATATTCCTTCTATGACTGAACCTAAAATTGGAACTTTACCCAACACCTTTAGTATCTTTGGAGCACCACCTTTGATAAACTTAGTTACAGGGGCACCTAATTTTTCAGATGCCTTCGTTGCCAACCCCTTTGCTACACCCGCAACTTTTCCGCCAGCAGCTTTAACACCACCCACTGCCTTAGCACCTAACGACTTTGCACCACCCGCAACTTTACTAAAAAATCCTCCAGCCTTTTTGGCAGCAGTTCCAATACCACTCTTTGCGAGTTTTTCGGTAAGAGTTTTGGTGATACTACTTACTCTTGATTTTAAGCTAGAAACAACATCATCTATTCCACCTTTGAGCGATCCGAGAGCTCCAGTCAATCTTTTTGTTATTCCAGAAACTGCTGAATTCATCCCTTTTCGGAATGATCTAGTTACTCCTTGAAAGGCTTTCCTAAATGTTTTACCAAGACCTTTGGCACCTTCTTTAAAAGCACCAAGTTTTTTATTAAGTTTATCTGTGACGTTTTTGGCAAAATTGATTCCTCCTTGAACCCAACCTTGAACAGCACTTTCGAGGTTTCCGGTTGCCGCAAGAATTCCCGTTAGAGCAGTTGCAATAAGTAGTCCTTTACCTAAACCATTCAATAGACCCTTTCTCAACTCAGGTCTATCTTTTTCATCTTTTTCATTTTTATCAAGAAGTTTTGCGAAAAGTAAGTTCTGTTCTCTTCTTCTTTCTTCATCCAATAAATCATTTCCTGTCATTTGTGCTGCAAGATCATTGATCGATTTTGCAACTAAAATGGTGGCTTCAACATTTTTTTGTTGTTTATCCGCTATAAAAAGACGTTGCTTACTCTCAATTTCGAATCTTCTTTTGGCAAGTTTTCTATACTTTCTTTCAAAAAATTTATCCTTTAAATATCGTACAGTATTAATAGCGAAGCGAATTCTTTCTCTTCTTTTTTGTCTTTCAAATCTTTCTCTATCTTCATCACGATGTTTTTTACTAGATTCTCTTAAATCTGGCAAATTGGTAGACAGAACTTCTTCAGACTTTATTTGAGATTCTTTTATTGATTTTGATTCTTCAATATTTTCCCTTGACAAGTCTTCAATTCTTTTATTGTTTTCTTCAGCCATTTTGTTTTCGTATCCTTTCATTCTCTTCGCGAATATAATCCATTAACATAGAAGTGTAAATTTGCCTTTCCCACGGAATCATATTGTCGAGTTCTGATAAACTATAATTATGATGTTGCATCATGGAAAAATTTGTTTGATAGTGATTAGCGAGAGAATCATGAGAAAGGCATATTAGAAAAAAGACTCAAGTCCGGTCAAAATTTCTTCATTTTCTTCTCCGCATTTAGAACATTTGAACTTAATTGTGTATTCCAAAGTGGGTTGAGATAAAATGTATTCTTCAATTTTTTCTAAAGAAGAATGACTAAACGAATCTATAAAGTCTGAGATTTCTTTATCTGTAAAATTTTCAAGGTGGTAAACATTTTCGGAGTCATACACGTTATCGATAACAGCCCGAATCGAGCGTTCCAATGATGTGTCTTTTTGAACTGAAATTGCTTCAGTCATTGATATTGGTTTTAGAACTAATCCAACACTATTTGACAATTGTATTTTATTATCAACTTCTACTTCTGGGTATTTTATTTCGATATCATTTAAATTAATTGTAACTGTGTTTGGAGTAGAACATTTACTACATGGAATAGAAAGCTGTATTTGTTCTCCTACGCTCTTTGATCTCAATTGGAGAAAAATATATTCCATGTCGTAGGAAGTGTTTTTATCCGGATCAAATTTTCCAAAAGTACATGCTACTAAAATTTCTTTTATAGCATTAAGAATTTGATTTTCGTCTTCAGATTCTTGGGCAATCATAAGTATCTTCTCTTCCTTTACAAGAAAAGGACGATACTGTAATTTCTTTTTAGTCGAAGGTACAACTAAACTGTACTTCGGCACTTCTAATACTGGTAATGGCATAATCTATACTAATCTATTAAGCACGCCTCCAATTACATTTTTAACACCACCGATGGAGGAGGCAATCGATCCTTCGGTTTCATAATCTTCGTATGTCAATGTGACATTCAATTTTTGTGTACTGCCCGATGATCCGTTATTCAACTCAATTGTATTAACTGTTACCGGAAAAGCATTCTTTAACTTTATCCCGTACACCGGAATGTTTTGTTGATTCAACTGCTGTATTGTTACATCTGTAACGTATTCTTTTTTGTAACCAACCTGATACGTTTCGGGATTGACTATTAAATCCAGCCAACGATCAAAAAGTTTTTTCATGTGATAGTCATTCGTTAAATGAAAGACAAAGCTCACATCCTCGTTGAAATAACCTTGAGGAGTCTTTACGCTTTGTCGATAATTTAAATGTTGTTTATCCAACGTTTGTATTTGTCTTCCCGGCAAAGAACAACTCTCACAAAGAAGTGCAACGTCTCTTGGATCATTAACGAATTGACTCAATCCAAAGTTACCACTTAAAAGGTTAGTCGCAGCGTTCTGTAAATCCAAGTTCAGAAGAGTCTGAGAAGGTGGATTCATGAATATCGCAAAACGATTTGAGGGAGCCAAACCACTTCTTCGACCAATGACTGACTTAAAGTCGTCGATTGTGGTTGGACTTATGACACCTTGAATTTTTTTGACTAAAGACATTATGCTATGAGTTTACGTGATTTATTCCAAACGCTTTGTCTCTTATTTTTCACAAACCGATCGGTTGGCATAAAGAGTGCGGCTTCCCATTCGCTTGCCGGAACTTCTGAGACTCTTGATGTAATGTGTGATGTAAGATATCTTTTGAAACATGGTTCGAACTCTTTAAGTTTACCAGCACTCGACAAAAGACCATAGGATAATCGAAATTTTGTACTTCGATCATACTTCTTATTTGTCATGTAATCCATTAACTTATCAAAGAAAATCGCTCTTCTTTTTGGATCAAGGTAATGAAGATTCAATCCATAGAAACCCTTTGGTGCTTTATCAACCATAATGATGAGCGGAAACTTATCGTAGTAGGGAAGTGTTTCCTTTGTCTTTGGATCGTAGAAGTACATGAACATTCGGCCAGTGAGAGGTTTATTTACCTTAATCAAATTCTCGTCTTTCAATATCTGATTTCGATTCACATTTGTAATATTGCTCAGTCTCTTCTGAAACCACTTCAACGACTCTTCGGTGCGAGGTGTTACACCTGAACGAAAAGCATCAGCTTGCAATTTATCAAAATACGATTTGGCCATGAATCTATTTATAAGATTAGGTCAACAATTTTATTCCCATTTTCTTTAATGTGTCTTCGGTCCAAATATCAAATATGAATCCGCGATCCTCACAGTATTCCTTTGCCGCATCCCATTTTGAAGTGTTCTTAATATAGGTCATCACTTCGTTCAGGTATGTCTTTGTCTTTTTTGATCGATCTCGTGGAGGAACGGTTTCCTTTTTTGGTTTGATTTCAATCAGATACTCCTTGTCCTTTGTTTTGATATAAACATCCGGATAATAACGATGGAGCTTTTTGTCTGTTTTGCATCGATAAGGAATGATAATCTCTTCGCTTGACCATTGAAGAACACTTGAATTTTCATCACACCAACGAAAAACCTGTCTCTCCCATAGAGATCGAAAGATAACCTGAGTTGGATTACCCTTATACTTGCTCGGATTCTTTACTTTATATCTTCCTTTATACGACATTTTTTCTTATAAATAAGAACAGAATCTATTTATCTATGGCAAAACCACTCTTACTCTCAGGTCTCGGAAAGCAGGCAAATGCGTTAGTTAGAAACGCAAAGTCACAGTTATCATCTTCGGTTTCCGATATCGGAAAGAATCTGTTGGGTAATACTTCAAACTTACCTTCGTTTATAACATCAAGCGACACAAGCGGGTTAGTTTACCCCATTGATCTTCGAGGTCAACCAAATGTCAATATCATTGAATTTACCGCTCATGAAAAAGAGACCAGTGGAGTTAAACAACATCATATCTTTTTTCCATGTCCGGCAAATATCGCTTTTAATGACTCTGCAACTTACAACACAGTCGATCTTGGAGCAATAGGAGGAGGATTAGCAAAGGCTATACAAGAAGGTGGATTTAGTCCAAGTAAAATAGCCGAAAGCATAAAGAGTCAAATTAGTGGCGCCGGCGCAAGTTTCTCAAATGCAGAAATTATATCTGCCGCGACTCAAGCATTACCAGCCCCAGATGCAATTCAAGGAGCGGCGAAGTTGAAGGGTAGAACTCTTTTAAATCCAAACACAAATACCACATTTAGTGGAAACGCGATACGTTCCTTTACCTTTGCATTTAAGTTAATTGCGAGATCTCCCGAAGAATCCGAAATAGTAAGAAAGATTCATTCCAAATTTAGATCATTTGCGTACGCAGATTCTCGATCAGATGAACAAAGTCTTTTATTGGCCTTTCCTCCAACATGGACTATTCGTTTCCTTGATGGAAATGGAAATGAGAATAGATTCATACCAAAAATTTACTCGTGTTACTTAGTCTCGGTTGAATCAAGTTTTAACTCAACAACAAATATGTTTCATGCTGATGGGGCTCCGCTTGAAGTGGATATTAGCGTATCTTATCAGGAAACAAGGGTACTTACAAAAACGGATATTGATGGTCTCGAAGCTGATACTATTGGTGCTAATCGAGGAATTGACGAGAATGGTGTTCCACAAAACACCGTTGGAAACATTACCTTACCTAAAGAAACATCTGTAGAATAATGGCATTTTTTCAACAATTTCCAAAGATACAATACGATCTTCAAGAAACAAACGACTTCACTGAGCGAGTCGATATCTATCGTCATGTTGATGTAGATAATATAAGATCTGATGATTTTACGACCTATCTCTATTATAATATACAAGAAGGAGAAAGGCCTGATATCGTTTCACAAAAGTTGTATAGAACACCAGATTACTATTGGACATTCTTTATCATTAATGACTTTCTTCAATCCGGATTTAACGAGTGGTATAAGTCATATATAGATTTTCATCGAGGTATAGAACAAGAGTATGGTGATCATGGTGCCTTTATCTTTTTACCAAACTTAGCGACTTCATTGTCCGAAATCTCTTCTGCTCTTGATAGTCCTCTTAATAGTCCTCAGAACGATTACACTCGAAATATGATGAATGGATTGGATCTGAATTATGACTATCTTCGTTTTCTTAAGACTGGTACTTCACCGGAATCAACTGCCAAGATCGAGAGATATGACAATTTCCTCTTGCAACTCATAACATACGATGCATCCGATGTGAATTTCTATAACACGAATGGAATATATCAATTTGCATTTTCATCTGACGCCACCGAAACACAAAAATCCTCTTGGCTTGAAATATACACAAACTACCTCAAATCAATTAATGCGATTACCGCAGATGTTGATACTCTCACCGAAAGCGATTTGTCAACATATACTTATCGACCATATCGAGCGTATGACGAATTGGTGAATGCTCCTCATGGTTTCGAATCAACCGATTCTCCATTTGTTTATATTGGTGCCTATGACGCTCTTCATCCTAATCGAGCATTGGGTAATATTAGCAATATTCAAACATGGTTCGAATACGAGCAAGAGAAGAATGAAGCAAGACGAAGAATAAGATATGTTCGTCCAGAATTCGTTGAAGCTTTCGTCGAAGAGTATCAAAATTTAATTAATTCATAATGGCAATTATAGGAAAGAATCTTGAACTTGGTTCAAACAAGGCGAGTATTCCCTCTGCCTATAAGTTGGAACATATCTACATCACAAACTATAAAGGTGATGACCCAAAGGATATTAAGAACATAGCCGTTAAGATGGAGATTAGTGAGAGTCTTTACTCCCAATCTTTAATGTTAAAACTTACGTTAAAAGATAGTACAAATTTTATCGAAGAGTTTCCGATCATTGGCCAAGAAAAGATTGAAGTCATCATAAAGTATAAGAAAAGAAATGGAGATGATAAGAATCTTAAGTTGAAATTTTTTATTAGCGAATATCCGACTTATGGAACAAGTGATAAACAGGTTTATGTTCAAGTCATTACTTTAGTTGGTATATCCGAACAATCATACATCTCAAATCAAAAAAAGATATCTCGGTCTTATACTAACAACACTGCCAATGAGATTCAAAGAATACTTATCGAAGAGTTAAATCTTCCAGAAAACAAGTTTCGATATTCAGAGGATGCAATTAGTTCTTCGAAGGGAATCATTGCAAATCAAAGACCTATGGATGTGATCGAATGGTTTCGAAAACAAACATACGCCGAAGATAGTTTCTCACCTTTCTTCTTTTTTCAAACACTCAATGGAAGGTATAAACTCTTTTCGTTGGCATCTTTGGTGAGTGAGGATAATAAAGTTTTTGAAACGTATTATGATTCAAGGGGCTTCACCTTTGATGGAAATACAGATGGAGATTTTCGTCAGAGAGAGCTAAGAATTTTGAGTATCTCATCAGATTTGAAACTGAACAAAAGTATTCAATCTCGAAGAGGTGCGTTTGCATCACAGAACAATTACCTTGATTACTCAAACAAAACTTATACAAAGTATGAGTATAACTATGCATCAGACTTTGTTGATTCTAAGCCAACACTTGATGGAAAGAAAATATTATCCGATAAATTCTTAATAGGAGATGATAAACTAACAGACTTTACTCGAGCTCATTGCGAATACCTTTCGTTAAACTCAAAAGCATTTGAGGGTAATACCAACTACAATAACATGAGTAAGATATCGCGTCACTTTATGAATGCGTATAACGCTCTATTAAATACCTTCACTCATGATATACGATTAAATGGAAACTTTAAACTGAACGCCGGAAGAAAAATAAAATTAGAATTTCCAAAGGCAATTGATCCAGTTTCCTATAAGGATTTTACAGGTAAAAGTGGAGAAGCCGATCATAGAAACAAGTTTCTTTCCGGAAAGTATCTCATTACTTCGGCGATTCATGAGTTTGAGAATGATGAGTATTATGTGAATCTTCGAGTCAAGAGAGATTCTTTTTCAGTCGATCTATAATGAATGAATACGGAGACAGTTTTGTCGGAGGACATTTTCTTTGGTTCACCGGAGTAATTGAAGATGTAAACGATCCCGAAGAAATGGGCCGTTATCGTGTTCGTTGTTTTGGATATCATAGTGAAAATAAAGGAGACATTCCTACCAAAGATCTTCCTTGGGCAAATGTGATGATGCCCGTTACTTCGGCTTCGACATCTGGTATAGGTCAATCCGCCACTGGTCTTGTTCAAGGTTCGTGGGTAATCGGTTTCTTTCGTGATGGTAGAAATGTGCAGGATCCGGTTATCATGGGATCCATTCCATCGATGTTTGAATCTCGGCCAGAATACTCTCAGGGATTTTCCGATCCGGATCGAGTTTATCCATTAGAAGATTCTCTGAAAAAACCCGATACTCCTCAACCTGCTCGAAAGGATTACAAGGATTCCGCAGTTTATAAGAGTAAACAATCCTCGCGTAATACGGTATCAAAAATTAGCACGGCTGATGGTGGATCATGGTCATTGCAGGATCCGGCGAGTAATATAGTACCAATCTATCCAGACAATCATGTTTATCAGAGCGAGTCTGGCCACGTTGTAGAGTTTGATGATACGAGCGGAAAGGAAAGAATCTCGATCTTTCATAAGAAGGGATCATACGATGAGGTCAATGCGGACGGTGATAGATCTGTTGTGATAATTGGTGACTCTTATGAGGTGGTTATTAAGAATAAGAATATATATATTAAAGGAAACCTCAATCTAAATGTTGATGGTAATATGAACACAAAGGTTTCCGAAAATTACACATTAGACGTGGGGAAAGAAATGAAAGTTACCGTTGGAACAAAGCAGGAAGTTAGTGTAGGTACTAATCAAACAATTACCGTTGGTGATGGTCAAACAATGAGCATCACCGGAATTCAAGATATAACTGCCACCGAAGGGACCAAAATCAATAACAATGTTGATGTAACCGGAACGATCACTGCCACAGTTGATGTGGTTGCAAAGGGAATTAGTCTTGTCAATCACAAACATCGCGATACTGCTGGTGTTAAGCCGGGTATCACATCAAAGCCTCTTTAATAAATTATGCCCGATTTAAAAGTAACAGACGATTCACCACAAAGAGTTGGTTTTTTCGATGAGTTGAACTCACCGAATACTTCGGCATACACTTTACCAAGAGTCGCCGGTTCAAGTGGTCAAGTAATTACAATTGACGCTAATGGTGATTGTAACTTTCAAAGTGTTGGAGCAATTGGATCACTTGGTTCAATTGAGTTTAGGGCTCTTCCCTACTTTGATAATGTCAATGCGGCCGCAGATGATTGGGATCCAGTGGGTAAGACTATTACACCTGAAGTTATTTTCAATCTAAGTTTAATTTCATATTCGGCAACCAAAGCAAATAATACTTGGCGATATGACGAATCCACTGGTCTTACTTTTTCTGGTGGTACTGAAGACACCGGAGTATCACGCCCAGCACTAGGTTTTGCGACACACACTGACGGAAACACAAATCCAAACGTAACTGGAAATTTCATATACACTGATGCAGGTGGTACGGACAATACATTTTCTTTTCGTATTGATTGGATATTAATACAAGAAGGTGCTGCCGGTTCGGATGGTGCTGCCGGAACTTCGGCAAGAGGTGTAATACTGACTGCATCCGATCAGTCTATTGAGTATAATAAGGATGGAACAACACCAAATCCCGAAAGCGTAACAGTTTTTGCAGAAGCTGTAAATGCATCTGAATCCTCAGATGTTTACTTTGAGTTCTTTATTGATGATGTGTCACAGGGTGCTCCTACTGCTGCCGGAAATGATTCTCCGTTTGCCGCACAGATTACTATTACATCTCCAACAACAATCGGATCTCCAAAGAAGGTTGAATGTCAGATAAGAGAAGGTGGAGCGTCAAACCCAATTCTTGCTCGCGATCAAATCGTCATCTTTCCTTTGAAACAAGGATCCGACGCCATTACGATTATTCTGAGTAATGAAGCTCACACTCTTCCAACAACAAATAGTGGAACAGTTACTTACACCGATTCCGGAACAGATATTGAGGTTTATGAGGGAACAAATCAATTAAGTTATGACGATAGCGCTCCATACGATAACTCAACTTTTCGAGTTAGCACAAGTGCAACAAACATAACTGTAGGTACGGCATCCACAGTCGGTAACGTAAGAAGTTTCGGTGATCATAGTAATATGACTGCCGATAGTGCTTCGATTGAGTATACTATCACAGTTAAGAATGATGAAGGTGTAGAAAGATCTTTCACAAAGAAACAGTCTTTGGCAAAATCCATTCAAGGTGGAGAGGGTGCAGATGGTACAGATGGTAGAACTGTAACTTTGAGTGCCGGAGATCAGTTATTCGACTACGATACGAATGGTGCAAATCCCAAAGGCAAAAACTCTACTAACAACACGACCGTCATTACCGCTGAAGCTCGCAATACTTCCGGAACACTTTATTATGAATTCTTTGTAGACGACTCTTCGGTACAGCTCGGCTCAAGTAACACCTACACTTACACTGCTCAGGCTGATATCGCAGACATGCCTGATAAGATTGAAGTTGAGCTTCGTGAAGGCAACAACAGTCCTCAATCTGTTGTTGCAAGAGATCAATTCACGATCTTTGGATTACAGCCAGGTTCAAGCGCGATCACTATCGCAATGTCTAATGAGGCCCATAGTATAAGAACTGGTCCTCTCGGAGATTCTCCATCCGCTAGTTATCCGGGCTCTGGTACAACCTTTGATGTATTTGAGGGAAATGTACAATTGGATTACGATGATACTGTTCCGTATGATGTTGGTACATATCGAATAAGTGCTGATACTAGTCCAACTAGTGATATTACAATTGGTACTGCATCAACGGCTGCAAACGGAAAAACTCGAATCATTGGTGATCATAGTAACATGGTCAATGATGATGATCAAATCGTTTATGAAGTTACGGTTAAAAGAGCTGATGGTACTGAAACAACCTTTACGAGAACTCAGACCTTAAACAAGTCCGAAAAGGGAGAGGATGGAGAGGACGGAAATGATGCAAAAACCGTAAGACTCACGGCTGACGACTATGTGATTGAGTACGATCAAAGTGGAAAGAATCCAACTCCAGCCTCAACAATTACTCTTACCGCAACTGCTCAAAATTTTGTTGATCCGTATTTCAAATTTACGGGCGATGGAATTACAGATGAAACCGTTTATACAGATGGAACTGGAGACAGTGACACTTTTAGTTTTTCTGTTCCGGCTGATTACTCGTCTACACCTAAAACAATTCGAGTTGGTGTTGCAGAGGCAAGTGCAGATACTGTTGAAATCGCATTTGATTCAACCACAATCGCATCCGTTAAAGAAGGATCGGGAAACATTGGAGTTTTTCTCAGCAATGATTCACATGTTTTTCCGGCAAATTCAAGTGGAGCAGTATCGTCTTATTCCGGAAGTGGAACAAGAATTGAGGTTTACGAAGGTGCAACAGAACTTGATTATGATGGAGTAGGAACTTCGAATGGAACATTTACTGTATCAGTATCAGGTACAAATATAACGCCCGGTTCGATTAGTGAGTATGATTCTCCTCCGGTCAATTCGCCGGAGGGATATAAAGCTTTAGTTGCAGATCATAGTGGAGTTGCCGATGGAATTGATACTAGCACAATCGTATATACAATTTCTGGAACAAGAGGAAACGGTGATGCCTTTTCGGTCACAAAGAATCAAACCTTTAGTAAATCTAAAAGTGGTATAAATGGTACAGATGGCACTGACGCCGCTGCGGTCAAATTGATTGCAGACACACATGTTATTCCTTATGCGACAGCCGGAGATGAATCACCCGAAACTACAGTTGGATTTACTACCGAAATTCAAAGTATCACAAATCCATACTATGAGTTCTACGTAAATAAACTTGATGGTTCCGGAGACGTTGAAAAACAGGCCATCAGCACAACATCAACGTTTACACTGGCGGATGCTGACGAACCTGCTATTGGTAAATCTGTTAATGTAAAGGTAAAGGTATACGAAGGAAATTCACCAATCGCCGAAGGGCCAGTTGCAGTTGACTCCGTATCAATTTACGCAGTACAAAGTGGATCAGATGCGGTCATTGGATTTCTGACAAATGCCGCACACGTTGTAGTGGCGGATAGTTCCGGAACGGTGTCCTCATTTACAGGTGCTGGTGGAACTTATAAAGTATTTGTTGGTAACACTGATGTTACCACGAGTTGTACATTTTCGGTGAGTTCTGAAACGGGTGTTGATGTTTCGATTGGAGCATCAACTGGTGTATATACTGTTTCATCGATGAGTGCCAATCAAGGTACTGCAACATTTCAAGCAGTTATACCAGCCGCAACCGCTGGAGCTTCAAGCGATGTTACTATTACATCTGATTATTCTATATCTAAGTCGATTGAAGGTACAGCTGGCGTAGATGGCGTAGATGGCGCAGATGGTGCGGATGGCGCGGATGGTGCAAATGGTAGAACTGTAACTTTAAGTGCGGGAGATCAGTTATTCAATTATAGTACAAGTGGTGCGAATCCTACGCCTTCATCTACCACAGTTACCGCTACTGCTCGAAACACTACCGGAACAGTCTACTATGAATTCTTTAAAAACGACTCTTCGGTACAGGGCCCCGGCACAGGTAACACTTATACCTATACGCCTCAGGCGGATATTGCAAATATGCCCGATAAGATCGAATGTGAGATTCGAGAAGGAAGTGTTAGTGGAACTATAGTTGCCAGAGATCAATTCACGATCTTTGGATTACAGCCAGGTTCAAGCGCGATCACTATCGCAATGAGCAATGAATCTCACAGTATAAGAACTGGTCCTCTTGGAGATTCTCCATCAATCGATTATCCTAACTCTGGTACAAGTTTTAGTGTATTTGAAGGTAGTACACAATTGGATTATGATGATACTGTTCCGTATGCTGTTGGTACATATCGAATAAGTGCTGATACTAGTCCGACTAGCGATATTACAATTGGTTCTGCTTCTACTACTGGTGGAAATACGAGAGTGTTTGCTGCTCATAGTAACATGGTTAATGACGAGGAACAAATCATTTATGATGTTACGGTTAAAAGAGCTGATGGAACCGAGGAAACATTTACACGGACACAATCTCTTTCAAAATCTCTTACTGGGGCGGCAGGTGCAGATGGTGATGATGGTAAACAAAATGCCAGTGGATTGGTTTACTATACTGTAGCATCAGCATCAAATCCAGGCGCTCCAAGTGCCACTAGTTATAATTTTAGCACTCGATCCTTTAGTAATGATTTGACATCAAACTGGCA
>Ga0255768_10002143_pt1 | contig 19892 bp, 53 predicted proteins | sample 071ome_33_FD_179983 | JGI IMG/M metagenome (GOLD analysis project Ga0255768, IMG submission 179983) | Coastal salt marsh microbial communities from the Groves Creek Marsh, Skidaway Island, Georgia - 071412AT metaG (version 2) | ecosystem: Environmental > Aquatic > Marine > Intertidal zone >...
CATTTCCTTAAGGATTTAAGGAGATTTCTATAAGGATTTAAGAGGATTTAAAGAGGTTTCTATAAGGATTTAAAGAGGTTTCTATAAGGATTTAAAGAGGATTTAAGGAGGTTTCTCTACTCATTCTTAGAACCTTTTCTCAATAACTATACACTATTGATTCTCAATAACTATTCACTATTGAGAATCATAAACAACTAAACTATATTTTTTAATACATTTTTAAATGATTTTATTACCATTTCATGACAAATACAAATAAAATAGCATAAAAAAACCGCCCCGATGAGGAGCGGTAAACTATAAGTCTAAGTCCCAATCTTTATCATGATTGAGTGATACCCAGAAGTGATTCTTTCCATTCATTGATGTAAGAAACACCTCCGTATCTTTTCTCTGTTCAATAATGCATTCTGGATTTGAATCCATCAGATTAGAGAATCGGTTTTTTGCCTTTTTGGATTTTGGTGTTACGAATGCTGTTGGAGTCATGAGAACATAAGAGTGAACAAATCGCCTTCGGGTTCTGATACTTTAAGAGGACGATTCTCAAGAGGACATGCCCATGCCTTAACGTAGAATGTGTATTCGGTGTGAGTGTTATCATCCGCACAATAAGAGAGACCAGTGCGTGGGACGAGAGTACCGATTTTTGAAGCGTTGTTGAGATGAGTCATGGTCGAATGTTGAACCCCTACACTATAGTGGCAATCTCAAAGTGAGTAATTTTAATTGGTTGGTTCTTGTTTTATACTTTCTCGTATTGGAGAGTTTTAACAGTCCAACCAGTATTGTTGGTGATAACGTCTACCAACTCTTCCTCACTAGGAGAATCCCACAGATAAGATGTTGTATCGTTAATTATCTCATTCTGTTCTTCTTCTGTGACATCTTCGTATTCGAAATCAAATTCGATTGCAGTAATTTTGAAAATCATTGGTTTATAGAAAAAAGGATTGATTGTTTGGGGTAGATTAGCAGGCAAGACACAAACCACCGTTAAAGAGTTGTGGTTCAGTGTGAAAATCAGTCACAACGTAACCATAACCCTCAACCCTTGAATCTACCTCACGTTGAAAATCTTTCTTGAGAATGTAGCGAATGGATTGTTTGCAATTAGAGAAAGTAAGCACCTTGAGAATGTAGATGGTGCTGATAGTTCCATCCGCAAACTTTACGGGATAAAAGTCAACAACCATGTTAGCGTCTTTGGAAGTCAGTTGCATTTGAGTGAGTGCTCCTTACACCTAAGTGGCAATCTGAAAGTGAGTAATTTTAATTGCTTTTGAAGTTTGTGTTACTTAGGACGTATCATTTCTGAGGTTGTGTAGAGTACATCAGAAATCATTTGCCTCGTTGGTGGTGATTTTGCAATGAGAACAGAAACTAAAATAAGAATTAACAGTTTCACTTGATTCGCATAGTAATTTGCTGGTCTTGTCTGATTCATTGATTTAAGCAAAGACATAACCATTGCGGAAGGGAATTACCTGACCTTTGGTAGAATCAGTAATGAACCATTCTCCACCCTTTTGAAATACATTGTCACCATCACATCCGTTTGCACTTAGAATCGCATTCAGACGTGATTTTGTGGTTGCTGATTTAAAACCACCATCAAAAATCTGAACAAAATAATCACCCAATTCAGCAATCAGATTGCCGTGCAGAAACACCTTAACTGTATCAAGTTTTGCATCATAAGATACAACGGTGTTTTTGATTTTCATGTCGTTGCCACTTGCAATGGCATCGTTCATTTGCTGTTCAATCTTGCGCATTGTCATTGTTGTGAAATAGTGGTGAACAGTTTGAGAGAAGAATCAGACCATGAAAGTGGTAGGCAGTTCCTGAATCACAGGCGAGTGATGGCGATAGCAAAACTCTCGCAAATCGTGAATGTTTTCAGAAGCAAAGTCCTCAGCGGTAAAAGTCCAACCGTGAAACTCACGGTCTATTTCAGTCAGCGTAAAGGCGAGCAGAGAACGGAAGTTGTCGGTCTTGGTCATTGTTTGAATGTGCTCCTTACACTATAGTGGCAATCTCAAAGTGAGTAATTTTAATTGTGACTCACTAAATGTAATTCAATAAGTGAACATCACATTATCATTCACCCACTCGGATACGCTCAGATTCTTAGTGAACATTGCCGAAAAAATAGCAGTTCTTTTAACAGGCGCAGAGTAGAGATGACCATTTTTTGTGCGCATCATGGCAACACCATGAATTGGTGACAGAATCAGTGCCTCAAGATTAAAGCAATCGCTACAATCCACATTGTAGAACAGTGGCAGCGATTCGTAGATTTTGTTGAGCATGAGTTTCAGTAAAAGAGTGAAGAAAAAAAGAGTAAACGACTCAGAGAAGAGTTGTATCAAAAATCATAGCAACCTCATTGAGTTGTTCCTCACTCAGAGCACCACATTGGTCCTCCATCCAGTCAAAAACCATTTCCCAATCAGCATCCATTTCTTGAATGAATTGTGGCAGGGATTGAATCACAGTCTCGAACATAATCTCAAAAGGGGGGAGAGTAGAGAATTGATTGCCCCTTACACTATAGTGGCAATCTCAAAGTGAGTAATTTTAATTGAATCTCACTATTTTACACTTTCACAAAAATCCGTTTTGAACTGCTGCAGATGCTCTAGGTCATTCGCAGCAGTGCCATTGCAGAAAAATGTGAAAGTATAAATTAAGGCATCAATTCTTCCAGAATTTCCTCATCATAGAGTTCAACAATCTCCCCTTTCATATCCTCTTCATCATAATCTTTGAGATTTTCGACAATCACATCATATGCCATACTCATCAGAGTTTTGATGTCCATATCATCCACAATCATCTGTGCATAGTTACACTTCAGGTCATCAAGTTGTTGAGCAGTGAGAGGCATGGTTTCAGAGTTCAGGATTTCAGTGTAGAGATTGGACATTGAATTAGAGTTTCCTAAAAGTTCAGTTTGAGTTTTTGCGAATAGTTTCCAGAGCACAATAGTATGCACCCAACCAAGTAGAATAGGTGTCAATGGTTTTTGTCTCAGAACGGAACACATTTCCGCTCGGGTGATACTCTAGCACACGGGTGTGCTCCACAACAAACTGGTCAACACTCTCACCATCAGAATTATAAGGTGCAGAGTGAATAATGCTCACAGAATCATTCTCCTTGAAACGATACACAGAACGAGTGTTCATGTGATGAGCAGTAACTTGCTCTCCCCAGTACACTTCTGCTTTGAAACCAGCGCGGAATTGTGTCATTCCTTTTGCCATGTTATCAGCGACAGAGAAGAGGTTGGTTTGTGTCATGATGTTGAACCCTTACACCTTAGTGGCAATCTCAAAGTGAGTAATTTTAATTGGTCAGTAATTCGATGCCAATTCTGATACTTTGACACCGCGATTCTTACGGCGTTCGAGTGCAGCAGCGCGACGGTCTGCTTTTACCTGTTCCTCATAGTTAGTTACAATCTCATTCAGATTTTCGGGCATATATGCACCCAAACCCGTCACACGAGTGAGTGTCATTCCACGACCACTTCCGCCCGCAGAGTTACATGCCATTGTTGCTTTTACGCCATCAGCACCATTGCCAAGATGACCGATTGCTTTGTGTTGATTGTGCAGTGCCATGATAAAAAGAGAACAAAAGTGATGAGAAAAAAAGTCTAATTAGGCATCAAAACCCATAGACTTCAAAATGGAGCGTCGTGCATCATATGCAACAAACTGAGTGGGAAAAGATGCAATCTTTGTAAAATCATCTTTCCAGTAAAGTGCCCACTTACTTGAACCCCATTCTGCTTTGATTAGAATCGGATTGTCAATTCCCAGAGGGTATCTTTTCATGGTCGAATGTTGAACCCCTACACTATAGTGGCAATCTCAAAGTGAGTAATTTTAATTGCTGCTTGAGGTTTGTAACTCTAACTCCTTGCGATGTGCCTCAATAGTTCCACGCCATGCGGACCAAGATTGGCGAGAATCAATGTAATCCCAACCTACAGCATAAGCATCAGATTCGTAGTGATACTTTCCTTTTGCAGTAAGAGTTTTGTAGTGATGGCGAACTACACCATCATCACCGATTTTGCTCTTGGAGTACACCCAAACGTTGTACCCTTTCAGACCTTCAGATACCTGGACGGGAGAAGGATTGCCGCCTTTTTTAATCATAATGACCTCAAAAATTAGTGTCAGTGTAAATCAATAAAGAAAATCTTATTCGATGATGTTATCAGGAACTCCTGCATCTTCAGCAGGAGTAAAATCAACGCGGTTGAGAGTGTAACCAGTGGTCATGATTTAGACAGAAGGAGTAACAGAAACTTCTTTAATGTTCAGTCCACAGAGTTGATTGTAGACACGATTGTTGATAAGTTCACAAGCACGTTTTGCGCTTGATTTCTCATACCAAATGGTCACACATCCGTCGTTGGTTTCAACTCGAACTCGATAGTTTTTAGACATTAGTTGAGTATTTTTGAACTTGGGACAAAATAACTCCTCGTGATTTTGCAACTCTTTCATATGCTTCCTGTTCTCCTTTGGAAAGTTGATTGAATGGCACTTCTGTTTGTCTATAATGAACTGGAAGCATCTCATCGAATACTTGATACAATCCATCACATGCACCAGAAATACACAGAGCAATAAACTCAGTGATTTTGATTGGTGCCATGACCATCACACGAAGCAACACACGATGCCAAATGTAATGTGTGTGAGTGTAGAGTTCTTGTTCAGTCATTTGAGTGTAACCATTGGTCATTTCAAAACTCAGGTTGGTGAGAGCGATAGTTCATCAGATAAGTGAGGCAATCGTCTGCCTTTTTGAGTTCCTTTTCTTTCTGATACCTATCAGAATGATACACACTCAAACGGTCAACTTCTTTAAGAAGATTGAGTCGAAAGAAGGTGAACTCATCATCAGCAAACAATGTGCGAGGGTCTTGTCTTTTCATGGTTGAGTGCTCCTTACACTATAGTGGCAATCTCAAAGTGAGTAATTTTAATCAGACCGCAAGTGCGCCGCTGGGAATCTCAACAACCTCAGGCAGCGGTTTTCTATCATCAAACTGGTGCATATCGTATGCTACCCATTCACCATTGCGGAAGACATATGCAAACTCTTCACTGTTATCGGGCAGCAAATACTCTGCAAGGTCAGCATCAAGGCGAGGAGGGCAATCTTCACCACGTTGAGAGTAGTATTCAGGAGCATATTGACCCTTAGGAAGTTTAGTGCCCCAGCAAGCATCAGACCAGCAAGAACTCATGTCGCCACCATCAATCAGTTCGGATACTTTATCCTTAGTGTTGTAGTGAGTGCGGAGAATACGACCCAACCACGCAGGATAACCATCATAGTGGTGATAAGCAGAAAGAATAGAACCGTCAGAGAGTTCGATACCAATGCGGGAACGTGTTGCCATTGTAGAAAAAGCGGGAAGTTTAGTGTAGAAAATGCGGAGTCAGAGATTCCAAATTGAATCGTGACCCTTACACTATAGTGGCAATCTCAAAGTGAGTAATTTTAATTGAACTCAACTGTTTGACACTTTGAGAAAAATTAAAATCTTACCTTTCAGGTGCCCTAGGTCATTCACTGCAGTGAAATTTCAAAAAAATGTGAAAGTGTAATTAAATCCTGGTTTTTACCTCAATTCGGAATACCTGAAAGAAAACATCACTTCCATTAGTTATCAGATAGAGTGATGGACAGTAGAGTTCATTGTCAATCACAAACTCATCCATCACGTAGTCAACAGTCAACTCAAACTTTGCTGCGATTGCTTCAAGTTTAGTCATCAGAATTAAAAGAGTTGATGAACAAAATTAACCAAATTTCAAGCGTCAGTAGAACTATCAGTTCCACTGCTATCGGTGGCAAAGTCATTGGATTTTACTCGAAGATTATAGGGACTGTTGTAAAAACGGCGGAAAGCAGTAACAACAATGAGAAGCGTCGAAAGAATACCAACAAACCCAAGGAAGGTGGTAGCATCGCCGTTAAAGTTCAGAGTTTCAGGAGTCATTTTGCGTAGATACAGTTAGGATTTGCAGGTTGTTCAGCACACATTTTATCGTATGCTTCAAACATTTTGGCATCTCGATTTGCGAGAAAGGCATTGTACATCAGAATGCCTATGAATGCCAGAAAGATGTAAGAGGTTTTCATTTCTTAAAACTGGTTCTGATAATGTTCTTGACAAAGTTGAAGATGAAGTATGCACCAAACACCTTCAACCATGTAACCTCAAAACCAACTAGGTAGACAAGTGCTGCCCAAATAATAGTTGGAGCAAGGAAGAGAATGATAAAAGAAGCAATGACTTTGGAAACGTCTTCCACTAACTTTTTCTTGTCAGCAAGTTCTCTCTCTTCAGGTGTCATTTTCCAGCGGTCGAGAACTTCAATCATCTGTTCAGGAGTGGGATTGTTAGTCATTGTGCTCATTTCAGTTCGATGCTGTCAAAAAGAACCATTGCCAGGTCAAAATAGAGGTCATCATCCATTTCGCCCATTGTAGCATCAAGTGCCTCACACACCAGTTGTTGCATCATAGAGGCATAACTTTCATTCTCATAAATGTGATTGATAACCTCACTTTTGAGAGCGTCAGCAATGTTAGAAACTGTTTTGTTAGAAAGTGCCATGATTTTAGATTTGAATCGTGAACCCTTACACTATAGTGGCAATCTGAAAGTGAGTAATTTTAATTGTCTCCAATTACATTAGATGGTGGTTTCATTAGACGATGAATTGCATCTGTATTTGATTCAGGTTTGTGAAAGATTTGGTGAGCAATCGCAATCGTTGTGACTGAATTGACAACGATTGCTACAGTCAGAAGATTGTTTGTAGTAAAGATTTTCATCAGAGAGTTGCAAGTTGAAGTGTATTACGGAGGGAGCGAATCTCATTTACAGTATCAACAATAAATGGGATTGCAGTTTCTCGCACAAATGGAATTGCAACATTGCGAACCCAATTGTATGCGATAATTGTATTTTCTTTGACAATATCAAAAGCAATTTGGCAGCGAGTTGTCATCTCATACTCAACCCACTTTTCACGGGCAATCGTGTAAATTGCAGCAACATATGCGCAAACTACAATTACTGCATCCATGAAAGAATTGTAGTTCTTTTGATAGTCAATTTCCATGAGAGTTTGAATTAGTTTCTGCGCTGGAGGAAATGCAGAAGTGAAGTCAAGAATTTGCTGTTTGTTCATGATAAAAATGTTTTTGTGGGGGAAGAGGATTGCCCCTTACACCTTAGTGGCAATCTCAAAGTGAGTAATTTTAATTCAGAGTGATTTTATCCACTGAATGAACTTTAAGATGAAGATGATGGCAGCAACAGGAACAACAATCCACCAGTATTCAATCAGCAACCAAATGAAAACTGCTGCCAGAGCAAGAAAAAGATAAGATGCAGTATTTCCGGAGTCGGATGAATCATAATCCGAACTCACCTTTCTGCAGTTAATGATTTGCTCTGCATTGTAGATACTCTCAAACTGCTCATATGCACCCTCAAGAGTATTTGCTTGGACTTCCAGTTGTTGATAGCCAGCGTTTTGACCCAACCAACATTTTGCAGTGTAAGTTGCCATTTTAATTAGAACTTTTCAATGTCATCCAAATGATTAAACCAAGGAGAGAAAAGTGCCAGCATTGCCCAAGCAACACCAGCACTTATGATGAGAAAGTATATCATCGCAGATATAAATAACTTCCACTCCAATCACACTTCTCAAGCAGTTCCTCACGCTCAGTGATAATGAACAAATTGTAACGAACACCTTTGGCAGGCGCTTTGATGCTGGCAGGTTTATAAACATAACCAGTCGTCTTATCAATGAAAGCATGAATACTATCACGCTTACCATTGATATACATAAAAATCTTGTGATACTTACGACCAGAGGAATCTAGTTGAAAAGTATAATCATAACCAAAAGAAGTAGGAGCACGCTCTGTGAGAGTGTCGCACAAAATCAAACTCCACTTTGTTACATTCAGTTGATTTGTGTTGCGTGCATCTTGTTGTGCAGCGAACTCAGCGAGAGTAGAAGTCATAATGTTGAACCCTTACACTATGGTGGCAATGTCAAAGTGAGTAACTTTAATTGAAATCGACTAAGAGTTAATTACTTTCTCAAAAAGAGACTCAAAAATTACTCTATCTTCGATGCAAATATACTCTGACTCATCAACTTGAATCAGAATTTCTTGAAGAAGAATTAACTCTTCATAAAGCAAATTTTCAATAGTTAGAGTTTTCATGAGAAAATCTAAAGACGATTCGATGCAGTAATCCAGTTCATTTCTTGAGGTTGAACAACAGTTTCCAACCCATCACGAGTTTCAATAATGTACTGAGAAACAACTGTTGCAAGTTGAAGTGATGCCTCTGGACCATTTGCGAGATGATTTAGTTTAGAAACTACATCAACCAAAATGTTATCATGGCGAGGGCAATTCCAATCAAGAATATATTTTGGTTCCCACCACTTTTTGGTAATTCCATTCCCATATTCGTTTGGAGCATTGTAGTTTGGATTTTCTTTTACATACTCAGAACCCATCTCAAACATAAGTTTGAGTGCAGCATCAGAGAGACCAAAAGAACCGATACGGTTGTTGAATACTACTTTGCTCATGGTTTGTTAATGAAACGGTCGAATTTTTTGAGTTGATAACCTTCTCGAATTGCTTGGAGAATGATGTTATCGTAAGAGTGAGAATGCAGAGGAATATGTCTATGCAGAAGATAATCTTCACAATCTTCTGCTAGCGCCTCCTTTTCTTCATGTGAAATTGAACTAAGGTCAATCATAAAGTGTGCTCCTTACACCTAGGTGGCAATGTCAAAGTGAGTAACTTTAATAGATGGCAATTATCTCACCAACTTTACCTCTACTTCCGCCTTTTGCTGATACGCTGCGGGTTACTTGTATCGAATGAATTATAGCATCTTTGTAAAGTTCTTGGGTAATCGGAACATCATGATTTGAAATAACCACCTTAATACCACGCTGTGACAGAGATTTTGCAATCTCAACCAACTGAACTTGCTGCTCATGCTTAAACCCTTCGGTCGCATAATCAGTAAAGTTTGCCGTATCAGTCAAAGGAACATAAGGTGGGTCGAAATAAACAACATCACCAGATTCTAGAGATTGATAGAGAGAATCATCGCAAAACGAAGTATTGAAAAAAGTCACATTTTTGCTGGAGAAGATGTCAATAAACTCCCTAAGTTCCTTTTCAGGAAAATGTGCTTTAGACCTACGAATTTCTCCAGTTTTAGAGTCCTTATTCTCTCTTCCATAAGGTACATTGAACTTCCCTTTGGAATTGTATCGAGACAATCCATTGAAGCAATGTTTGTTCAAATACAAAAACAGTTTGGCACGTTCCCTACAGTCAGTTTCTGCGTTGAAAGTATCTCTAAACTGAAGATATTTCTCCCGAGTGTTGTTTTCCTCAGAGAACAATTCACTACACTCAGTTATAAAAGATTCGTCTACATTTGTATAAAGACAGTAAAGGTCTTTGTTAATATCATTGACAAAATAATTCTCAGCATCAACATTCAATGCTACGGACAATCCACCCCCAAATGGTTCACAATACCTTTTGGGAGTTCCGATGTGAGGGAGAATGTGCGGGAGAACCTTATACTTTCCTCCCGCCCACTTTAATGGAGATTTATGATACATATCATTCATTGATGAGGAACTCTTCGACAAATTGTTCGTGAGAGATGATGCGAACACTAGGATAGATTTTTTTCATATCATTTTGAAATTGTTCTCCGAGATAATAGTCTTTCCACTTCCATGCTTTATCTGGTCCGGCAAGAACAAGAATAGCAGAATCATAACCATAGTCAACACATGTGTGATGAAGTTTCATTACTTCAAACGGCACTTTTTCTTCTGCTGTCCCTTGAACTCTTTGATACTTGAGACTCAGTAGGGTATCCCCATTCAAAAGAATATCAACATAATGCTTTCCACCATTGCGCTTCAATCCAACATTAACTTGAGATTGAAATTCGTGATTGGTAAATTGTTCCAACAATGATTCAACTTCTTTTTCGTAAGTTGTTCCTGTTGTAGTGTCACGAGATGCTGTAGTTGCCATGGGAGAAGAATTGAACCCTTACACCATGGTGGCAATCTCAAAGTGAGTAATTTTAATTGAACTCAACTTTGCTTACTATATGCTGCTTTTGCTGCTGCTCTTGCTCTTACAGAATCTGCTGCTTTCCAGGGTCTACCTTCTTTCTTTGCTGCTTCCTTTGCTTTTGCAATATAATCTCTTACAAAAGGTGCCATTGCCTGTCTTGCCGCAGTTTGTTCCTGGTTTCTTCTAGCATCTGTTGCTTTTTTCTTTTCTTGTGTAGTTCTATCTGATTCATGGTCCATTGTTTTATATTTTCTCTTTGGACCCGATGGTTTTTCTTCTTTCTTTTTGGTGATAAGTTTAGTCGCAGCAGATTCTAAATCCTTTGAAGTAGAAGAACTAGGTTTAGATTCTGCGGAACCACCACCTTTTCGTGCCGCAATTCTTGCTCTTGCTGCTGCTGCTCTCTCTGCTTTTGCCGCTGCTGCTGCTTTTGCTTTAACATCAGCAGAACCTCTTTCCTGCGTTGGTTGTTCTTGTTTTTCTGAAGTTCTTGCTGCTTTTCTGGTATCACCAATATCTTTTCTGGGTTTCTGAACTACAGGAACAGTTACTCTTTTACCATTAACAATTTTAGTCACCATCCTTTTTCTCTTTGGGTCATCAGCACTCATTGCACGACTTCCTCTTGCACTTCCACGATTCGCAATAATACTACCACTGAAACCCATGTAATCGGTGTCAGAATTACCTTCTGCCTCAGCAAGAATCATAAATTGTTGAAAAGAAATCGCCATGAGAGTATAAACTGAACTACAATACTTTCAGTTATTTATGATATGATAACCACCCACAACCAAAAGTCAAGAAATTGATACCAGTTCCTCAACTGGCATAATACAAAAAAAGGAGGCATTTCTGCCTCCCAAATCCTATTCAAAATCAACTTCAACTTCTTCAACTTTTCGGGTTTTTGGTTTAGATACTGCTACCCTACCCTCCTCATAGAATTGAGCAACTCGGGCACGGCGAAGTTCCAGCAACATATCATATTGTTGTTTTTGTTCTCGCGTATATCGAAAATCTTGCAATTTCCAAACTTTACGAAGGTCTTGCATTTGTTGGAGAATTTCGTGAAAATACATCTTAATCAGTAATCGTAGTTTGTGTCAAAGTTTAGTTCATCGAAAGAATTGTCATCCATTTCGATGGAATCTTCCAGAATACCATTCATTTCCGGAATATCAAAGATTTCTCCAGGCATGTCCTGAATCTCTTGCCAAAATTCGTCGTACATAAGAATCAATTGCTCCTTACACTATAGTGGCAATCTCAAAGTGAGTAATTTTAATTCAGAGGAAGTTTTGCTGTTGATTTACCCTTACGATGATTTTCAATAAAATTTCTTGCAGATTTTTCAGTTTGACAAATTTTGATAATGTCTGCTTGATGAAGAATGGCAAGTTTATTGCCGAATGGAACTGCAGCATAAAACTTTTTGGCATCATTCCAATCCCCAACAACAAAAGAATTTTTGGGTGGATTTGGTTCAAGAATGTTGCTATTTGTTGGTTGAATAGTCATAGAAAATTGAGAATGTTAGGAACTTCAATCTTGGGTTTTTTTATTAGAATGCCTCTTTTATTCGCACAGTTTCCACCATAAAAATCTTTTGCTTTTCTTGAGTTTTCTTTTGGCGTAACATACTCCAAATTCCACAAACAATTATTTGCGGGATTGTGGTCTATGTGATTGATAATAATACATTCTTCCAAAAGTTTCTTTACACTGTTTGGAGTATTTTCCCACTCCTCATTTGAAATGTGTGCTGGGGGATTTTCATAAAATGGTTTAAATGCTGACATAACCATTTTATGCACAGATACATTTTTTCTTTGTTTACTGGAAGTTTCTGGCGATTGATACTCATAATCAAAAAACCCCCTATCAAAGTATATTTTAATCCTAGCACATTTTACTGTCCCATCAGGATGTCGTTCTTCTCTAGGTTTTAGTAACTTTTTATTTTCGGATACATAAGTTCCAATAAATCTTCCTTTGTCTCCCTTTTTAGGTTTTAAACTACAATAAACGTTACCAGTATTCGAAATGAAGTACCCAGGAACTTCTTTACCATCCAAAACAACAGGAAGAATTTCTTCTTTCATTAAATTACCTCTTAATTACAGTTTCACACACTCCACCCTGTTGAAACACGATGTCGAGTGCATTTTGAACTTTCTTGGCAGTGCTGATGCCAACCTTATCATATGTTGGGATAACGACTTTACCAAAAGGTTTGCGATAAAGTTGATATTGTCCTGCAGGAATGGCACCAGAACGCATATCAGCAGCGTCCTCATGATGAAGGCGCAATGTGCGTCCTACACTTTGCAGAATACCAATGTAGTTCATTGTGCGCATAAAAACAACTGCCTCAAGACCTGAGACATTGATTCCCTCAGAAATAATGCTGTGATGCAAAACAATGAACTTTTTAGCATTGTCTTTGCCCCAGGCATTTAGAGTATCAAAAAATACCTCACGATTGACTTTCTTACCATCAATCATTGCACCAGTCTTAGAGGTGATGTAGAGAACAGAATAACCACGTTCCTGCATCTCTTCATAAAAACTGGTGTTAGACATCAGACCAACAATCTGCTTTGTGGATTTTGCACAAATTAGACCCTTGGAGATACCTTCACCATCAATTGTGTCTAGAAGGTGCTTACAGTCCCTCTCAAATACGTTAGAGCAAACAATATCAATCTGCCTTACAGATACCTTGGGAGGAACAATAAACCCACCTTGAACAAGTTCAGGTGCAGGAACCTTACAAATCACATTTCCATAAACCTCAACATCATTCATGCCAGGTTTTTCAGTAGTAGCAGAATGAATGGGAGTAGCAGTGTGGAAATAGCAGCGGTCAGCAGTAGCAGAGAAATGCTCGGTGGCAGGAAAAAAGTTTTTCTTGACAGAATTGTGACTTTCATCAAAATGAATTGTGTGAACTTTAAGGTCTGCTTCCTGAATACGATGCAGTGAATGATATGTGGTAAAGATTAGTTGCTTACTCTGTGCCTGCTCAGACCAACCATGAATAATGTTTGGTTTGGTGCTGCTAAAGTGGTGAGTCTCACCACTATGAACGTGCATGACAGAAACATCATCAATTTGCTCAAGAAACTCAGAGCAAAGTTGCTCAGCAAGTAGAATACGAGGAGCAACAATTACAATAATAGTTTTGGCGCCATCATTTGCTTGAAAAGCGTTCTTTACATCAGTAATCATTGATAGAGTTTTGCCAGCACCAGTTGGCATCACAACAGTGCCTTTAAGATTGGCGAGCATGGCATCAACTGCCCGTTGTTGGTGGGGGCGAAGAGTTATCAAGTGTCATGTGTAGAGTTGATAAAGATAATATAAATGAACTTGACCAAAAAGTCAAGAGAAATGTGACGGTTTTCAAACTGGCATTTTACATTCCAACTTTAAGGAATGGTGGAGGCGCTACATTCTTTTCATAAATTTCATCTTCAGAAAATCTCTTTCCATCAAAGATAATATACCCTCTTCCACTTGCTGCAGCATAGAAAGATAATAAAACTTGTTTTTTAAGAATCTCTTCCACATCTGCTTGATGTTTTGCAAAGAAAAAACCAAATTCGGCATTAGACAATAATGCGTATGATTTTTTGTATTCTGTTTTAAATTGAGTGTTGTAATTATTAAGTATCTTTACCTTTTCCTCTTTTGATAGAGTTCCTTTTTTTCTTATTTCTTTTTCTATATCCTTTTTAATTTTAGATATTTTACTTTCAACTGCAATTTTAGATTTCTTTGCTATTCCAAGAAACCTTCCCATAGAACCCGGAGTTTTAGAAAGATATGCAGTATAACTATCAAAAAAATCAGAAACTGCCTGCACATTTGCAGTTAATTCTGCATTATTTTTGCTAATGTACCCATAAGCATTTTTACCATTAAACATTTTTTCAGCAAGATTTTGATAATCTTTTGCCAAGTATAAAGAAGAATCATATTTTACAGAATACATGGAATTTGTACCAAGACTTCTGTTTATATCTCTAGAATTTAGATTATTTTTCTTACATGCTTCTTCAAAATGATATATTCTGGCGTCTGCTAATTCTTTAAAAAATACTTTCAACTTTGGAAAATTTTGAACCAATGTATAAAAATAATTTACAGTAATTCCTCCCTCACCACTTGCAGATTTAGAACCTTTTGGAACAAAATGAATAGCATTACCCGTTCCGAAGTTAGTAAAGATGTGGTATTTCTTTACAATTTTACTTCCAGAAGTTTTCCCTTCATATTTCAAATCAAAATAAACTAATAATCTGTCTTGAGATGTAAATACTACTGGTTTAATATCTACAAATTCATTAACAGCATCTTCAAATTGCTTATATGTATTTCCAGACTCTTTTGCTATTCTAATTAAATATGAAATATATGCTGCAAACTCATCCTGCTCTCGTTCCTGTACTGTTCTAGAAAGAGAAGATGGTAGATTAGAAATTTTTACGGGCACATTTTCAGATTTTTCGTCAAGTTGTTTTAGAGAAACCGAATATATTTCACTTTCTCTCCATGCTTCTACCATTAAGTTTCTATATCTTTCCATAGTAAGAAACTCATTTTCATTTTCAAGTATTGCTTTTTTCAATCTATTGGGAGTGACATCCGTATTTTTAACCAATCTCTCAATAGTTTTAAAGATTTCAGAATCATTTTTTATAATCATTATGTCGCCAATGTTTACTTTATCGGCATTTAAAGTAGCAAGAATGCCCGGAGCATTCATCACCTCTTTGGAATATTTTTTAATAGCAGAAGTTGCTTTTTGTTTTAAAAGATATGACCTGTTATTTTTATTTTTCTCAACTTTTGCAAATTTATAATCTCTAAGATTATTCAATTTGAGAGATTTTACTATTTGGGCAGCAGTTCTATATGATGTAGAAATCCACGGGTCCATACCACCATCTTTATCTGAAAAAGCATTTCTATAAATGCCTATTGTCTTATCAGAAAGTTCGCATCTGGATATTACTTGATTCCAAAGATTACCACTCGTCTTAGTAATTAAATTGTGAAAATCTTCAAGACTATGGTCATCCTTATATGTTACATATCCTAATGCAACACATGTCAAAGATTCATTTAGACTTGTGGATGCCATAAAACTTCGGTTTTATGTATTTATATTTTTCTTTCAAAACACCGACATAAAAATAAGACCCTCAACTTAAAAAGTCAAGGGTCTTAATAAGGATATTCAACGGTCAAATACTTTCTATTTCTTCACAGAGTTGCATTACATCTGATAGACTTATAACCACGAGTCCATTTTGAGCATTATATGTTGGAACATGTTCTGGGAGGAGTTTCAGAATAGTAGAAACTAATTTCTCTTCAGTATCAGAGCCGGTGTTTCTACTTTCCCAAATTTTACTCATATAGTCTTTTGCTCTACTTGTCATTTTTCTTCCCAAAAATCATTCCAATCACTTTCTTTTGTTTCATAAGAAATTACACTTTTGTAAAGAGGTTGCTCTTCTCCCATATCATCCTTATTGGGAAAATTACTATCTCGATACTCCGTTAGCAAAGGATTGCTCAAGTAAGCGTGCTCATTCATTTTGATTTTTTCTTCGAGTTCATCAATTCGAACATACAAATCTTCAAACAATGATGCGATATTGTAAAAGTTTACTTTTCCACATTCATAATATCCATTATCTTCAGTTACTTCTGTGAAGATTTCTCTCCACCTCATTGTTTTCTCTTTTTTATTTTTCACTGTCTTTTAAGCAAATTACCTGGTCATAATTTTCGGGAAAAATTAGAAGTCCCGGAGAACTTCCACCTTTTGGAGGAGGAAGTCGAAGAACAATGTACTGCTCACAAACAAAACCAACAATACCACACATACCTTGGTATTTGATTTCCATTTTTTCATGAAATTTGTGTGAGGTCATCTAGAAACATCCAAGAGTGATTGTTTTCATCTTCAATAAACCATTCTTCAAAAATTGCATGTGAGTCGTCAAATCGTTCTTCTTCGATTAACTCATTCATTCTTTCAGAATGATATTCTTCAAGCAAAAAGATACTAATGTCTCTTACAGAGTATTTCATTTATGTCGTAAATTCAAGAACTACACGAGATTCTTCCTCGCCAGAAAGAGGAAAATATTCAGATTTTTTGATATTTTCCCTCAGACGAGAATAATAATGCTCTTCAAAATTATCTGGGTCTGCTGCTGTGATTAAATCAAAGCATTCTTCATCATTACATGCAATTACATTCCAGACCCCACCATATTCGGAAGATGGAAATGGCACGTAATGGTCTACGACGTAAAAAAACTTTTGTTCCATTAGTTGTTTGAATTTACAATTTAATACTACAGCAATAAACAGAGAAAGTCAAATTCACTGTGACACTTTTTATTTTGGCATCATAACTTCTCCTTGACCACCAAGACTTTTCACCATGAGACATGCAAATCTCTGCATTTTCTCATAGTGAACTGAAGCGGGATTATTTGTAATTGCATCTCTAAGATAATTCAATTCCTTTAACTCTTCGTTATTTAAGACCATGGATTGTGTGCATTTACTGACACATTATAATGCTATTTAAGCAAAAATCCATGATTCTTAAGTATTATTTAAGGATTTAATTACGAAACCTTTACAATTACTCAAAAAAGGGTCCAAAAGAACCCCTACTATCACCATCACCATTCATTCTTTTTTCTAGTTTATCCAAAAGATTATCCGTCCTGATAAGAGTATCAATACTACAAATCATTTGAGAGATTTCTTTTGAAATATAAGGTTTTTCCTGTCTTGCAGAGTATGCAAGAGCATTTCTGAGATTTGCCTCAGCATCTCTCAAACTCGATTCTACAGATTCAGACAATGCCATTTATTTTTACCACCGTTTCTATCGTAATCAAAATAGTGTTTAGATTTGGTTTTCTTCAATTCATTAATTTCTTCATTATAGACATTAAAGAGATTTAGAAGTTCTTCACATTTAGCACTTTGTTGCTGATGATATTCCATTTGCTGTTTTATCGACTCAACAACCTTTTCATAAATTTCTAAAGAAGAAATTTCATTATTTGAAATACACTCTAAAATTTTAGTTTCTAGTGAATTTAGAGGGCAATTAAAAGAATTCATTCCCATGTCTCTTTTTCCAATTTACGAAGTTTTTTCAATTCTTTCATCATGTCTTTAATCTCCTGATATGCTTCCTCTGGAGAAAGTTTATCGGAGATTTCAAGTCCAACAATAACCTGAACTTTGTCACCAAATCTTGCAAGAGCTCTTTCAAACTCTGTTAGAGATTCATACATACAAATCAGACTTTTTATGAGTTTCAATTACACAATCAGAAGTTGGTTTTGAACGGCAAAGAAGATAATATCCGTCATCATGTTTAGTTGTATCTAAACAACTTCCACTGTCATTTTGTTCAATTTGACCTTCAACAACTTTACCTAAACAACTCCCACAAACACCCGATATACAAGAGTGTGGAAGATTTAGTTTTTCTTGAATAACTGGATTTTCTTCTTCACTTTCTAATGCTTGTTGATTTTCTTTTTCAATTTCCACATCTCGTGAAAATGATGCTCGAAGTATATCAAGACCAAATTCATCTGAATAAACAAATGACTTTTCATTACCTTCAGAATCTCGAAGAGTAATGTTGTATTGATTTGGTTCCGGTTCCTGCGGATGAATAACTTCCGGATACTCTGAAGGGTCCATTAAGAATCTCCTAAACTAAATTTACTTAAATCCAAATTGGTTGGAAATAAAGACTCAAATTTAGATTCAAAACTATTTTCAAGTCTATACAGTTCATTACTTAATGATATATTTTCATCTTCCAACTTTACAATTCGATTTTCTAATTGCTCAATCTTATCTAGGAGAGTAAGAACTTCACCATCATCAGAAACTAGAGAACTAGAATTCATCTTCTCCGAATAGAGATTTTTGTAAAAATCAATTAGATTTTTTATTTTTTTGCGCATCTTCAAGCACCATTTTATAGTATTGATTATATCTCATGAATCGAGTCAGAGATTCCTTTACACCTAAACTTCTACAACATTCTTGATATGAAAGATATTCAAACCACGGTGTTGTTGGGTCCAGTTCCGGAAATTTCTGCATTTTTGTTTTGTTCTACAATTTGCCAATAGATTTCAAGTGCCTTCACAGATTCAGGAGTTTCTTCCCATGACCAAGTTTCACCTTTGGTGCTTACGAATGTACGAGTTTCCATAAATTACCTCAAAAAATTAATTACACTTTACAATAGATTTATAAGACTGTCAATTACAGTTTTCCACCCACAACACCTTCATAAGAAGATGAATCAGAAAATCCTTCCTGCTTACCTTTAAGATAAAATCGAGTTGCTTTTATACATCCCTCTTCATTCAATGAGGAAATAATTACTTTATTTTCTTTATCGTAACTATTCCATAGAAACCTTCCTTTTTTTACATAAAAAGAATCATCAATCCATTTAATTTCTTGGTTTTGTTTTGAACTTTCTGATTCCAATTGCACCTGTTCCTTTAAGTCGTTTTGCATAGTTGTTTCTGTAATCGTCATATGGAAAGTATGCATGATGTTGCAACTTTTTATTTCCTTCTTTTAGATACCATTCAAGAGCAAATGGAAACATCTCATGAAATGGTTCTGTTGGTATTTGTAACTCAACTTTTTTCTTAACCATCTGAATTTAAAAGAGAAATTTGTCTATTCAATTCACATTTGATTGACACTAGATGTTGATTTAAAAAAGTATTCCATTCATTATCTTTTAGAAGACTTTGAATGTTTTCAACTTGAACTTGAGCAAGAATCAACTTTGTCATCTTATCATTTTTTGTATTCATAGAGAAATCCCTCATCAGTACTATAATGGATTTTGGTAATTCCTGCCTCTTTCAAAGCAAGTTCACAAATTGGGCATGGACGACTATTCCTCAATTTTTCTTGAGGATTTACTCTTGCCACAATAATTGTATCACACTCTTCTCTACACTTTACCAAAGCAGAGATTTCTGCATGAAGATAAATTTTTTGATGCAAACCAACTCTTTCAGCAAATCTTGCTTGAATTGGATGTGATTTTGTTTCAAGATTGGTTGCAGATACTACAACTTTATTCTTATTCAAAAGAACTGCACCAACCTTTTTCTTGGATGGAGATGATTTGGCAACTTCAATCGCAAAATCATAAAGATTGTCAGAAATCATTCAAAGTCTTTTTCGAAGTTTTTAAATTCTTTTCTAATTTTACGATTTAACATCCAAGTAGTAATGAAGTTCCTTGGATGAAATTTTACCATGAAATAAAATCTTTGTAGATTTATATTCAATAACTTGAAAAGTAATGTAATATAAGTTGCTACATTTTTATCAACAACAATCATGTATGCTAAGATACAGAATATTGTCAATAGAACGTAGTAATAAGTATTCATTTTTATATCCTCTGATGGATACTCTATTTAATGAATTCCCAATTAGGGTCATCACTTTCGTTTACATAGAAATTATAATTTTTACTAATACTTTCAAGATAAAGTAGACCATTATTACGTTCCATTACCTTACATGAATGAAGACCAAACATAAGGTAATCAAAGATTTCCTTTGAATCCTCATTC
>Ga0255768_10002154_pt1 | contig 19853 bp, 16 predicted proteins | sample 071ome_33_FD_179983 | JGI IMG/M metagenome (GOLD analysis project Ga0255768, IMG submission 179983) | Coastal salt marsh microbial communities from the Groves Creek Marsh, Skidaway Island, Georgia - 071412AT metaG (version 2) | ecosystem: Environmental > Aquatic > Marine > Intertidal zone >...
TAGTACAAGGTACGGCAACAACTTCCTCTTACCTTGCTCTCGATGCAAATAACAACATCATCCTTACTTCCTCCGCTGGAGGTGGTGGCAGTGGAGGTGGTTCATCAGCACAGGGACCTATTGGCTCTTTACAGTTTCAAACGGGATCTGGCGGTTTATCAGGCTCATCTAATTTAACTTTTATTGGTGATACGCTATTCGTTACCGGAACTTTGATTGTTTCTGGGGCAATAGAAGCGAACACCTTTGATATAATTTCAACAACAGTTACGGAAATTAACCAATCTGGTTCAACCGCCTTTGGCGATACAAATGATGATACCCACCACTTTACTGGTTCTTTGTCTGTATTTTCTTCAAGCACTGATTTGTTTGCGGTTGATGTCGAGAACAAATCAACAAAAATAAAAACCGGATTGACCTTCAACCGAGTATCCATAACCTCTAACTATAGTGTTCTTAAATCCGACTATTATGTAGGCATTGATACCGCTACTCCAAGTGCTCAAATCACAGCCAGTTTACCTAATGCGAATACGCTAAATAACGGACAGACCTTCGTTTTCAAAGATGAGGGGGGATCAGCAGGAACCTACAATATTGTCATTTCTGCTAGTTCTGGACAAACAATTGACAATCAAAATAAAGTAATTTTAGAGTCACCTCACGCATCTTTGACAGTTTACACAGACGGCTCAACAAAGTTCTTTATTACTTGATTTTTCACATACTACTTAAAGTTGTAATGTCATTAGTACATTTGTATTAATGCATTATCCATTTTTATCTTTAGGAGGATTTTTATAAATGGCTTACAAATTTCAATTAGGGGCTGCTAGACTTAGCGGTTCTACAACTTTCGAGGAGGCTTTGGTTGGTGAATCATCAATTTCTGCTGCCTCACTTTCTGCTTCTGCTGGTCTTGAAATCGGTGGTACTGTTCGTCTAGACGGTATTGTTGATGCTGCTGCTGCTGATGCTGATAAACTTCTTTTCCGTGACTCTGATAACCTTATCAAAGCGGAAACTGTTGCGAATGTTCGTGACCTTTACTTTGCCGACATTTCTGGTCAGGCTACTGTCGCTGCTGGTGGTGCTCTTTCACTCGCTGCTGCTGCTATCACCGGTCAAACCGAAAAGACTGGTGATGTTGCTGATGCTGACGAACTTATGGTTGCCGACGCTGGTGGACTAAAGCGTCTTGATTTCAGCGTTCTTCGTGATGCTGTATTCAACGATGTCTCTGGCGATGCTACTGTCGCTGCTGGTGGTGCTCTTACCATTGCTGCTAATGCAGTCGAAGATTCCATGCTTAACGACAATGTTGCTACTGGTCTTGCTGGTGACGGTCTAGCTGCTAGCTCTGGTGTTCTTGCTGTTCAGGTTTCAGGCGCTCTCAAAATTGCTTCCGATAAGCTTGGACTTTCTGGTTCTTTTGCTGGCGACGGCATCAAGTACCTAGGCGGTGTTGATTCAATCTCTGGTATCGAACTAGACCTTAACGAACTTCCTGCTGCTGCTGTTGCTGTCGGTGCTGATAGTTTCGCTTTCGTTGACGCTGATGACAACACTTCTAAGAAAGAAAGTATTGCTGACCTTATGACCGCTGTTGCTGGTGACGGTCTAGCTGCTAGCTCTGGTGTTCTTGCTGTCGGTGTTGATGATACTGGTATCGAGATCGACTCTGATGCTCTTCGCCTTAAGGACAACGGTGTTACTCTTGCTAAGATGGCAGGCATAACTCGCGGTTCAATTATTTCTGGCGATGCTTCAGGCGATCCACAATACCTTGCTCTTGGTACTGACGCCCAGATGCTTATCTCTGATGGCTCTGATCTTGGCTACGTTTCTGTAAGCGGCGATATAACTATCACTAACGCTGGTGTCACTGCTATCGGTGCTACTAAGGTTACTGATGCAATGCTTAATGACGATGTTGCTACTGGTCTTGCTGGTGACGGTCTTGCGGCTTCATCCGGTGTTCTTGCGTTAGATCTCAACGAACTTTCTGCTGCTGCTGTTGCTGTCGGTGCTGATAGCTTTGCTTTCATCGATGCTGACGATAACACTTCCAAGAAAGAAAGCATTGCTGATCTTGTATCTGCAATGGCAGGCGCCGGTCTCACCGCTACTTCTGGCCAACTAAGTGTTACTGGTAATAACGTTGCTAGCAAGGCTGACGGCGATACTCTCGCTGAAGGTTACAACTTCTTTGGCACTGTTTCCGCTGCTGCTACCGTTACACTTCCAGCTAGCCCTTCAGTTGGCGATGTTGTTACTGTAAAGGCTAAAGACGGTGTTACAGCAATTAACCACATCAAAATTAACCGTGCTGGTTCACAAACCATTGATGGTGAAACTGAAGTTCGTATTGAATCTCCATACGGTGCTGTTTCTATGGTCTACGTTGCTTCCAACGATTGGCGAATCATCTGATATAACCTTCTGGTTTTAATCAGATTTCTTCTGGGTGCCCTCCTATACGGGGGGCATCCTTTTTTCTTGCGACTATTTATTGAGAAACCTAAAATAAAAGGACTTTTTTTATATGGCTTATAACGTTCTCAAAGGAAATGTTCAGTTCATAAATTCAAATACTGGCTCTATTGAGAGCATGGTTGACGACCACAGCAACCAAACTATTGATGGCGTAAAAACATTTTCCCAAATAATAACAGCATCTCTTGGCGTTTCTTCAAGTGCATTTTATGGAGACGGCTCTGGATTAAGTGGATTGGATGTTGCTGTTACAACTTTTGATAATGCCACTCTTAATACAGTAGTAGTTGCAAAAGCAGCTAATAGTATCTCTGGTGCTGTTGGACTTACTTATGACGGAACTGTATTGGCAGTCACAGGAAACATATCAGCTTCTTTAAATGTTTCTGGATCTGCATTTTACGGAAGCGCAGTTGGCTTAACAAGTGTCCCAACTAATCAATTTGTTGGCAACATTTCTGCTGCTGATCTTAGTCTTGGAGACTCAACAGATAATAGTAGTGGAAACTTGATTGTGAAACTTTCTAGCTCTGGAGGACTGGAGAGTACAGTAAATGGATTAAGAACTAACCCCTCTTTGACAATCGAAAAAACATCCCCAGTTAACGCAGACAAATTTCTCCTTTCCGATTCAGCAGCAGGAAATGTTCCAAAATATTTAACGTATCAAAATCTTGCAGCAGGTGTAACAAGTGGTATCACAACCTACCCGCCAAATGGCAACAACGGGGCAGTGCAGATTAAAAACGGTAGTGCGTTTTTGGGTCCTAATCAGTTGTCTTTTGACACAACTGTAAACACGCTTACAGTTACTGGTCAACTAACTGCGTCAGTTCATGTTTCGTCGTCACAAATATTTGCAACTTCTTTTCATGGCAATGGTTCTAATTTAACTGGGCTTGCCACTAATGCATATAATAGTTTTACAGCAAATTATACAGTAGCATCAAACCATAGTTTAATGGGAATCGTTACTACAGGATCGGTTATTACAGCATCTCTTGCGGCAGCAAACACTTATGGTTCTGGACAAAGATTTACATTTAAAGACGTTAGTGGAAGCTGTTCTGGTTCAAATCACATTGTTATAAGCGCAAGTGCGTATAGTTCTGGTGATAGAATTGACGGCAGTGGTGTTGTAAAGATACAAGCTGGATATGGAGCAATCACAATTGCATCTGATGGTGTAAGAAGTTTTTATATAGTGAGTACAAGCTGATGCCTGATTTAATCGACAACAATGGAACATGGGTTCTACAGCCCGATAGTGATTTAGCTGATTTAGAAATGAATACGATTGATTTAACAGATGGTAGTTGGTCTTATATTGATGTAAACAGTCAAATTAAATCTAATACTTTTTCTAATGAAGTAAATACTGCTACTTTAAATGCAATTTCTTCTGGAGCTTCCACACAGTTTAGTAATAATAGTTATCAAGGTGCAAGATGGTATAAATTATTAAAAGATTCTAAAGGTGTCCAAGTTAACACAGATGAGCGTTTTATACTTATAGCTACCATACAGGCTCAATCTTCTTCAAACCCTGCTCCTTTTGGTTTTGGATTGGGAACCTCTGTTAGTCCGCTTGCTACTGGTTCAGTTGGAACTGTAAGGCAAAATTTTCAACATTTTGCTCTGGTTAACGAATTGGATGGTTCGGTAGGCAGAAAGCATGAGTACGATCGTTTGTTAAAGTTTTCTGGGGGAGGGGCAGTCGCAGATCATTTGACTTCTAGTGTTGTTCAAATGGTACATAACTTTGCTATTGGCAGGTCTGGTGGAGCAGTAACAGCAACCAACACAACAACACAAGCTACAGTTGCTGCTGGTACAAGCACGACAGGTACAGATCCCCTCTATATACAAGTTGGAATAGGAACTAGATTTAATACTGTAGCGGCTCTAGAAGATGCAGAACATAAAGCAATAATGAAATATTTAGTAATAAGGTTGGATAACGCATGAAACACATAGACCAAATAAAAACAATGATAAAATTGTATGAAGGTTTTGAAATCGATGGAGTTAAAATGGAATTATGTATTTCAAAAGAGGAAGTAAACTCTTTATTGCTTAATTATGATCCAGACGATTTTAACTCACCAGATATAGTAACATGCAGGGCAATTGCTAGATTGGTGCTTGATGCTTTAAAGTCAGTTGAATAAACATTTGCTTTTACTTCATTTACGCACTATTTAATTTGAAAAACTATTTCTACAGGAGTTTTTGTTTATGTCCTCACTATTAGAGCAAGCAATCGTAGACGCCAAAGCGTTGAAGGAAGCCGCAATGAAGAACGCGGAAGCCACCATTATTGATAAGTATTCCGAAGAGGTTAAGTCAACTCTTAGCCAGCTTCTTGAGCAAGATGAATTATCTGATGCTCTCGCTGGTCTTGGTGGCGAAGAAGAGCCCGATGCTGATGCTGAAGCTACCATGGACGAAGAAGTCGAAAAAGACGAGATTGCAGAAGGTGTTCCCGATGCTTTTACCGAAGATGTTGCAGAGCTTGACGGCGTAAACGAAGGCGACGATGCACAGGTCACAATCGATTTCAAAGAACTCGCAGAAGCACTAAACCAGCTTCGTGAAGGCGTTGAAGAAGAAGAGACACTTGAAGAGTCTGAAGATGTAGAAGAAGAACCAATGGACGAAGAAATTGAACTTGACGAAGAGTCAATCATGGAAATGGTTTCCTCTATGCTTTCCGAAGAAGACGAAGAAACTCTTGAGGAAGCCGAAGAAGATGATGACGTTATGGAAGAGGGTGAGGAAGATGGAGATCTTTACGAAGAACTCTCCGATGCTCTCCTTGAAGCAATTATGGAAAAACTTACTGTAGACATGGGTGCTACGCTCTCTGGTTGGGCTGGTCGTTCTGATGACGACATGAAGCACCAGATGGAGCTTGAGATGGCACACCGTCGCAGCACCGATGTCGCAGAAGAACTCGAAGCACTTAAGAAGGCTCAAGAAGAGCTAGTGTTCGAGAACAAAAAATTAAAACAAAATCTTTCTAACTACCAAGAAGTAGTTAACTCACTTAAGGAGAATGTGCAGGATGTAAATCTTAGTAATGCACGACTCCTTTACACCAACCGCACGCTGAGAAATATCTCCCTGAATGAGCGACAAAAAGAAAGAATTGTCGAAGCGATTTCTAAGGCTGGTTCGGTTGAGGAAGCGAAGACAATCCACGAGACCCTTCAAAGCACAGTGGCGTCCACTCCCAAGAGAGGACCACAATCACTAAGCGAAGCTATCACCCGTCCAACTTCCGTTATCCGTGCATCTCGCAAGGAAGAGCCCAAAGCGGATCCTTTCACTGCGAGAATGCGTAAACTAGCAGGTTTAGAATAACAAATTATAAGGAGGTTTATTCATTATGTCTAGTATTGTTGAAAGATTGACCGAAGGCGTTGTCAATCGTGATATGCGTGCTGAGTCCCACGCACTTCTTTCCAAGTGGAAGAAGACTGGTCTCCTAGAGGGTCTTGAGGGTGAGCGTCAGGCTAACTCCATGGCTCGCCTACTTGAAAACCAAGCCAAGGAGCTTCTCCGTGAGAGCACCACCATGTCAAGTGGTGATGTCGAAGGTTTCGCTGCTGTTGCTTTCCCCATTGTCCGTCGCGTTTTCGCTGGTCTTATCGCCAACGATCTCGTCAGCGTTCAGCCCATGAGCCTACCTTCTGGTCTCATCTTCTTCCTCGACTTCACCTTTTCTGGTGAGCTTGGTGGTACTGATGTTTCTGGTCGTAACCGTTTCGGCAACGTTGATGGCAAGTCCATCTACGGCACCGATCAGGTTGGTTCACAGGTTACCGGTGGTGTTGACCTCGTAGCCTCAAACGGTTCTGACCTATCTGGTCCCCGTGCCTCCGCTCGTGGTTACGCTTACGCTAGCCCAACCGGTAGCTCCACTCTTAGCACCGCTGGTAAGGTTTGGCGCACTTTCGCCCTAACCTCATCAATGACTGATGCTCAGAGAAAGCTTGTTCAGTACGATCCTGATATTCTCGCTCTTGAGACTACCCTTGGTACCGCTGCAACTCACGCTGTAGCAGTTGTCCGTGTTCCTCTTACTGATATTTCACCATCAGATGGTGGTTCTGCTGCTGATCTAGACAACTTCTCAGCTTTTAGAGTTGAATCTGCTAATGCAACCTTCGCTACTACTACTGGTGATGCAGTTGTTGAAGCAAGTAACACCCTAGCTCGTCGCTTGACCAGATACGCTGATGCTGATAGAAGCCTTGTTTACCTCACATTCGTTGGTACCACCGGCTCTGACGACCAGATTCGTGTTGGTAGTGCAGGCGGTGGTGTTGCTGATGATACCGCTCTTGCTGATGGTAACTCTAAGCTTCAGGTTCCAATCACTGACAAGTTCCAGTCCGGTGCTAACACCGACCTTGGTGCAGTCCGTGGTGCAACTGAGTGGGGTCTTGAAGGCTCTGCCGACATCCCTGAGATCGACATCAAGGTCGATTCCATTGCTGTCACCGCTCAGACCAAGAAGCTCAAGGCCAAGTGGACCCCAGAGCTTGGTCAGGACCTCAACGCATACCACAACTTGGATGCAGAGGTTGAGCTTACCAGCCTTCTCTCCGAGCAGATCGCTCTAGAGATTGACCGCGAGATCCTTGCTGACCTCGTTAACGGCGCTACCGCAGCTACCCGTTACTGGTCACGCGCACCCGGTCTCTTCGTTGATTCCAACGGTAACGAGATTGGTGCCAGCGCTAAGGCTCCTGACTTCACTGGTACTGTCAGTGAGTGGTACGAGACCCTCGTTGAGACCATCAACGATGTCTCTGCTCAGATCCATCGTAAGACTCTACGTGGTGGTGCTAACTTCGTCGTTTGCGGACCCGAGGTTGCCAACATCCTTGAGTTCACCGCTGGCTTCCGTGCAAGCGTCACTCACACCGACGAGAAGGGCTCCATTGGCGCTCTCAAGGTCGGCGCTCTCAGCAAGAAGTTTGATGTCATCGTTGACCCCTACTTCCTACGCAACGTCATTCTAGTTGGTCGTCGCGGTGGCTCTTTCCTCGAAAGCGGCTACGTCTACGCGCCTTACGTCCCACTACAGACTACTCCCACAATCTTCGGACCTGAAGACTTCGTGCCACGTAAGGGTGTTATGACCCGCTACGCGAAGAAGATGGTTCGTCCAGATATGTACGGTCTAGTCGTCGTTCGTGGTCTACTAGGTGAGTCAGGCGCCTGATAGGTAGTCAACTCTAAAACCTAAGCCCCCTGCCCTGCGCAGGGGGTTTTTGTTTATGCTCTCACTATTTACTACGATTAGGAGGCTCTATGAATGCCCACAAACTTACAACCATTATCCGAGACTAGCGCAGTAATTCTTTCTTCTGCCGGTGATCCTTCGGCTGTTGCAGCAGCAGTTCCTTTTGGAATTTACAATGATTCAAATTACTTTCTTACAGGAGCAGCAAAACAAGTAGATTTTGTTTACAAGCGACTCGGTGGCGATGTCGTTGATATCGAGCTTACAAACGCAAATGTGTACGCTGCATACGAAGAGGCAGTATTAGAATATTCATATATCCTCAACATGCATCAAGGGAAGAACATTCTTCCTGACGCACTTGGTAAGGCAACCGGCACTTTCGATCACTTGGGTGATTCTGTTTCCGGTCCTTCAGGAGTAAATCTCCAGTATTCAAAGATTACTCTTTCCTATGCAAATAAAGTTGGTGATGCAGTGGCAACTATGGCTGGCTTTGGCGGCACCACTGCTATTTATTCTGCTTCATTTACAACTGTCAAAAACAAACAAGACTACGATCTTCAATCTATTATCTCATCTTCCTCTGCATCTGGTGTTGATGACACTGGTGGCGCTGTACCTTATGCTGGAAAAGTTGGAGATTCCAGAGTTATAATCGATAAAGTTTTTTATCGCTCTCCAATCGCGATGTGGCGCTTCTATGGCTACTATGGTGGCATAGGTGTTGTTGGCAATTACTCAACCTACGGTCAGTATGCTGACGATTCTACTTTTGAGATTGTGCCAACTTGGCAGAACAAACTTCAAGCAATAATGTATGAAGATTCTCTCTACACCAGAACTTCGCACTATTCATTTGAGATCATAGATAACAAATTGAGACTATATCCGACACCTCGTGGTGACGATAACTTTGCAGGGTACCTTGATCGTATTTGGGTTCGCTTTAGAATCGCAGACAATTCATGGGGAGAGGATGGAGATACAAATACTGGGGTGAACGGTGTTAACAACATTAACACTCTACCATTTGACAACATTCCATACGAGAACATTAACTCCATGGGCAAGCAATGGATTCGTAACTATGCTCTCGCATTATGCAAAGAAATGTTGGGACAGATTCGTGGTAAGTTCCAGTCTGTTCCCATCCCCGGTGAGTCAGTTACTCTAAATTACTCTTCTCTTCTATCCGAGGCACAAAAAGAAAAAGATGATCTACGACAGAAACTAGCAGATATGCTAAAAGAAATTGAATACCCAGAACTCGCAAAAAAAGAACAAGAGAAGGTCACGGCAGCAGAAGAAACTCTTCGTCGCTCTCCGCTACCCATCTTTGTAGGATAAACTATGAAACTATTATTAGAAAATTGGAAAGATTACATCAAAAACCCAGATGAAGAGCGTGAATGTCTTACGCCGGGTGCGATATATGATATGGATATTGGTTCCAATGTTGTTGGAGTTAAAGTTCGTTTACCAATGAATATTGATATATCAGAAGAAGAAGCAATACAATTGGAAAATGAAATGCACGATGCCCTTGAGGCAATCCTATCAAAGTATTTTAGAGGCAATTAAATGTCAGATAACGAATGGTCCAGACCAGCAGCACCTCCACCTCCACTCTTTCTTGGTAAGAAGGAGCGCGATCTTGTTAAGCAAGTTAACGATGAACTCGTAGAAAAGGTTATTGGACAGCAAATACTCTACTATCCTATTGATATGGAGACAACAAATTTCCATGACCTATATGGCGAGGCAATAGAAAAAACATTCTTGCCTCCTGTCAGAGTGTATGCTCTTGTTAAGTTTGATCAAGACGATACCTCATACCTTGACTCTGTTGGTATTGATAACATGTCAGAAATTACAATTCATTTTCATAAGCGCAGACTTGCTGAAGACCAAGATCTATTTGTAAGAGAAGGCGATTTTGTTCTCTACGGAGACCTTTATTATGAAATCATGGCACTATCTTCACAAAGAAGATTGTTTGGACAAGTAAACCAAACATTTGAAATCTCTGCTAAATGTAAGAGAGCACGTAAGGGACTATTCGATGCTACCTGATAATTTTGATTTTGCACAACTACCAGAAGATAGGGACAACTTTACTCTCAAAGAGATAGGATTACTTGCTTCTCGTATTGAAGATATTGATTATGCTATGGTATCTTGGTTGAAAGAAGATCTTGATTTGACAACATTAACCAACGAAGGGTATAAACGTGTCCCTGTTCTTTGGCAAACACCCGAACGCGCATTTCAAATCAAGAACAATAAAGATTTAAGAGTTCCTGACGATCATAGCTCTGGAGCGATTACACTTCCTGTTATTACCATTGAAAGAACAGGCATAGTAAAAGATCCCGCAAACAAAGGCTCGTTCCAAGCGCATCTATACTCCGACAAGAAAAATGGAAGAACAGGTCGCATGGTCATTGCTAAAAGAATTAAACAAGATAAGACAAGAAACTTTGCTGTTGTAGGAAATACAAGAACAAACAGTGATGGCACAAGACAAAAGTTTTTTCCAAGAGTAAATAAAAAAGTAGTTATTGAAACTCTTTCGATACCGATTCCCATCTATGTCAATCTTGACTACAAGATTATAGTAAAAACTGAGTATCAACAGCAGATGAATGATCTTACTCAGCCTTTCATGACGAGAACAGGACAAATCAATTCCTTTGTAATGCGTAGAAATGGTCACCTTTACGAAGCTTTTATTGATCAGGGCTTCAGTCAGTCTAACAATGTTGCTAATCTTGGAGAAGACGAAAGACAATTTACTAGTGAAATTACTATAAAAGTCTTAGGATATCTCATTGGTGAAGGCAAAAGTGATGATAGACCTATTGTCACAAAAGAAGAAAGTATAGTTGAGGTTGCATTCCCCCGCGAGTCAGTTGTTCCAGCAGGAAATGATAACTTTTTTATGGACTAGTGATATCCTGAAGTGTTTTGGAAATCAACCTTACTATTTAAACTATGATTGATAATGCTTTCTAGCATATTTTATAAAGTGAGGAATAACTAATGCCCGTAAAAAGTTTTAAATTTGTGTCTCCCGGTGTGTTTATCAACGAAATTGATAACTCATTCCGTCCACGTAGACCAGATGCAATTGGTCCAGTAGTCGTTGGACGCTCTGTCAGAGGTCTTGCAATGCAGCCTGTCAAGTTGGAATCATTTTCTGACTTCCTGACCATGTATGGAGATACTGTACCCGGTAACGCTGGTGGTGATATTTATCGCGATGGCAACTACCAATCACCAATGTACGGCACTTACGCTGCAAAAGCCTTCTTGAACGCTTCTGTTGCCCCTGTAACTTACGTTCGTCTTCTTGGATCCGAAAACACCAACGCAACTGCTGCAGGTAAGGCAGGCTGGCAAACTACCGAAAATCCCGCAGATCGTGGTGGAAGTATAGATAGTAACGGCGGCGCGTTCGGTCTTTGGGTATTCCCATCAAGCTCAAACGACAGTTGTGGCGAGGGTGGTGGCGCTACTGATAACCTCGGTACTGCTATTTTGAGTGCTGTCTGGTACATAGATGAAGATTGTTCAATACAGCTTTCTGGAACCCTTGCTAACGCATCTTCTAAAGAAGAGGGTGTAGCCAAGGTAATCGAATCTGATGCCAGTGGCTTATTCACTGCTGTTGTTAAGGGCTCTAAGGCTTCCACAGAGGGTGACGAAACATTTACTTTCAACTTTGACGATACAGATCAAAAGTTCATTCGTAAGGTATTTAACACAAACCCACAGCTTGTTGATGGTGGCAACTTTTATGCACCATCACTAGAGCGTAACTACTGGCTTGGTGAAACATTTGAACAGGAACTTCGTGAAGCACAAGACGGAGTTGGCTCAATAACTGGAAGTTCAGGTACCAGTATTGCTTCACAAAAAATGTTTGGTGTTATTCTTCCAATTAGAAATGGCTCCAGCGGACCTAACTCAATGAAACTTGGAACCCAAGAGGCACAAACTGGCTGGGTTATTGGTCAGGATATCGGCAACGCTGCCTCTTGGGTTCCAGAAGAAGCATACAAGCTATTCAAGCTTAAGGGTCGTGGTCATGGCGAATGGTTGCATAAGAATGTCAAGGTTTCAATTGAGAAAATTCGCTATTCTGGCACACAGACTAGTGACTTTGGTACATTCTCAATTGTTCTCCGTTCCTTAACTGATACTGACGCTAACCCGGTTGTTCTTGAAAGATTTGACAATGTAACTCTCGATCCACGTTCACCAAACTATGTTTCAAGAGTCGTTGGTGACCAATATTATCAATGGAATGAGACCGAAAGAAGACTAAGACTATACGGGGAGTATCCAAACCAGTCCAAGTTTGTATATGTCAGCGATATAAACGAAGGCAATATTCAGAACGCCAACTCACTTGTTCCATTCGGATATTACGGTCCTCCTAACTTCTCTTCCGTCACTAACTGGAGTGGTTCACTTGGGGACCCAGCAGTTGCAGATAGCTACATTCGTGTATCTGCTCTACCTTTTAGTGCTGGTAATGATGGTATGCTTTCTGGTGCTGCCGGTAACTTCACTGGTTCACTAGTGTGGCCAAAAGTTAGACTACGCCACTCTGCTTCAGATGGCGGTCTTTCCGACCAGACCGACGCTTTCTTTGGTATGCAGACTACTAGAACACTCGGTAGCAGCCGTGGCGATATGTCAGTCAAGGATTATCACAGAAGATGGATTGCTGAAGCTGGCAACTGGGGCTCAGTCGCAGGTGCTGTTGAACAAGATTACATCTTCACCATGGATGATATTGTAACAAGCAGTATTGGTGCTTACTACTCCTCTGGCTCAAGAGCATCAGAGACAAGTTACACTGCACAATCAGGTAAGACCTACAAGGATCTCATTGACCTTGGTTACGATAAGTTCACAATGCCTCTATGGGGTGGCTTTGACGGCTTCGATATCACCAAGCCAGATCCACTCTACAACACAGGTATTACTGATACTGCAACCGATACTACAAGTTATGCCTATAACACTTACAAGAGAGCAATTGATACAGTTGCCGACCCAGAGTTTGTAGACATGAACTTACTTACAGTTCCCGGTCTTACAAAAGAAGGTCTAACTACACACATGGTTAATGTTTGTGAAGCGCGAGCAGATGCTCTTGCGTTAATTGATCTTCCCGGTGTTTACTTGCCAGCGCATGAAAAGTACGAATCAGATATTGCTGACCGTCAGACCAAGAGCCCATCACAGGCAGCAAACGATCTTCGTCAGCGCCAGATTGACTCATCCTACGGTGCTACATTCTACCCATGGGTACAGACTGTAGACGAAGGAACTGGTCAGGCACTATGGATTCCGCCTACTGTCGCTATGATGGGTGTACTTGCAAGCTCCGAGAGATCATCGCAAATCTGGTTTGCTCCAGCAGGCTTCAATAGAGGCGGTCTTTCCGACGGCGCAGCAGGTATCCCTGTCACTAGCGTCTCACGCAGACTAACCTCTAAGGAGCGTGATGTTCTTTACGAGGCTCGCATTAACCCAATCGCAAGCTTCCCAAGCACTGGTATTGTAGTGTTCGGTCAGAAGACCCTACAAGAACGTCCATCTGCTCTAGATCGCATCAACGTGCGTCGTCTAGTCATCTACCTCAAGAAGCAGATCTCCATCTTTTCTACTCAAATTCTCTTTGAGCAGAACGTACAGGCAACTTGGAACCGCTTCAAAGGTCTTATTGAACCATTCCTTGCAAACGTCAAGACTCAATTCGGTATCACTGATTACCGTCTAATTCTAGACGAGAGCACCACAACACCTGACCTTATCGACCAGAATGTTGTTTATGCTAAGATTATGATTAAGCCAGCTAGAGCAATCGAGTACATCGCTATCGACTTCATCGTTGCTTCAACCGGCGCATCATTTGACGACTGATAACCGGGGGCTTTTGCCCCCACCTACTACTTATTTATGAAACATAGGAGAACCTAACAAATGCCATTCTGGTCAGAAAACTTTGGTGATGGGACTAACAAAAAAGACCCAAAAAGAAATTTTAGATTTATCGTAGAATTCGGCGGTATTAATGCTACTCCCGGTGGTGCTGTAGCTTGGTACGCTAAAACTGCTCAAAAGCCTTCATTTGCTATTGCAAATGCAGAGCACAAGTACCTTAACCACACTTTTTATTATCCCGCAGGTGTAACTTGGAACCCGATTTCAATTACCATGGTTGATCCTGTCGACCCTGATATGTCAGCCACTTTCTCCGATATCATAACCGCAGGCGGCTATCGTCCCCCGACTGATACTACTTCTCTTGGTACCATGTCTAAGGCAAAGGCTGCCTCTGCTCTCGGTACTGTTACTGTCACTCAAATTGATTCAGACGGTAAACCACTTGAGACTTGGACTCTTTGGAACCCATTCATTGAAGATATCAAGTATGGCGACACCCTTGATTACACAAATGCAGAACTTACAGAAGTTTCCGTCACTCTCCGTTATGACTGGGCAAGAATTGAAACTTCGACTGACTCTTCTGCTGTAAGTGCCGGTGGCCGTGAGTTCTTCAAGGTATAATTTAGACAATAATTAAACGCGAGGTGTAAATTGTCAAGAAACCAAGATCGTCTGGGCGGCGTTCAACAGCCCGACACGAGCCCCCCACCACAGATAGCTGGTGAGGGTTTCTCGTTTGTAATTCCCACTGAATTTGTGGATCTTCCATCACTAGGAAGATATTATCCAGAGAACCACCCTCTTCATAATAAAGAAAGTATAGAAATTAAGCAGATGACTGCAAAAGAAGAGGATATTCTCACATCAAGAACGCTATTAAAGAAAGGTCTTGCTTTGGAGAGGTTGTTACAAAGCTTGATTGTAGACAAATCAATCGACCCGACAACTTTGCTTGTTGGAGATCGTAATGCAGTAATAATTGCTGCTAGGGTTTCTGGATACGGTAGTGATTATGCTGTTTCTGTTGACTGTCCTGCTTGTGGTACGAATCAAGATTATGGATTTAATCTAAAAGAGTTACAAATTACTCATGGAGATGTAGATCATACAATGGATGTTACAGATAACTTAGATGGAACAATTACTTGTATTCTGCCAAAGACTGAAATTACTGTAGTTGCCAGACTATTAACGGGCAAAGAAGAGAAAACAATTACTAACATCATAGGCGGAAACAATTTGATATCAAAACAGCTTGAATCATTAATTGTTAGTGTAAACGGAGACTCTTCTAGAAAAGCAATCCAATATGTTGCCAATAATATACCTTCAATTGATTCACGTCACTTGCGTATGGTTGTGAAAGAAGCTACTCCCAATGTTGATTTAACTCAAGAATTTTCTTGTACCAATTGTGGTCATACGCAAGAAATGGAGGTGCCGCTTACGGCAAACTTTTTTTGGCCTGACCGATGATTATAATGAGGGAGTCTATGAACAAATTTTCTTCCTCAAATATACAGGCGGCTGGAGTTTTTCTGAAATATATAACCTCCCTGTAGGGCTCAGAAACTGGTTTGTTAAACGCACAGTCAAACAATTAGAAGATGAGGCACAAGCAATCAAAGAAGCATCAAATGGCGGCGGTAATTCGCAGACGCTAACAGTTCACAATCAGCCAAAGATGCCGAAAACCTTCTAACTTAGGCACCCACCGGGTGCCTTTGCTTTTTTGTAGGAAGCCTATTTATAGGGAGAGGTAATCTTGTATGTCAAGAAGAACAGGTCGCACAGCCGATCAATTTAGTAAATTACGTCAAGAAATTGAGGCGTTAAACGCTGCAATACAGCAACTAATTGAAAGTCAACGCCAAGCAAATGCTGAGGCGCGTGCAGAATATGAGAGAAAAGAAAGAGTAACCGCTGCTTCTGATGCTAGACGTACTGCATCAGAAGACGCACGCGACGAAAAAGAAAGGCAACGCCTTGCAAGAAATGAGAAATTATTGAAGCAACAAGAAAAAAGGGTTGAAAAAGCCCAAGAAGAGTTTGACCAAGCTTCAAGCATACAAAAAAAGTTGGAAAAATTATCACAATTACAAGAAGAGCAACTTGATTTAGAGAAGAAAAAACTCGATGAAATGGACGCAACTGATGAAAAATATGCCGACCAACTTCAGAAAATACAAGATATACAAAATGGTATTAAAAATACCAATGAGAGCACAAAACAATTTAATAAAAAACTTGATGAAACAAGAGAAAAAGTAAATTCTATAAGTGAAACCGTTAAAAGTTTTACCTCTAGTCTCATGACCATTGCTAAAGGCGATTTTGTGAATGGATTTAAACAATTCGGTGGTGCGATGGGTTCTGTAGTCAAAAAATTTGCTAGTAAAAAACTCAAAGCTGGTACTGAAAGCTTATTAAATCGGATATCGGCAATGGGCACAAAAATGCCAGAGGCAGCCCAAGGTGCCTCACAGGCAGGGGCAGCAATAAGCTCGCTTGGTTCATCTTCTATTGCAGCGACTGGTGGTGCGATAGGTCTCGGTGTTGCTCTTGGAGTTGTAATCGCTGCTCTTCTTGCATTGGCAGTAGCAATTGGTGCTGCCATGATACTAGCAAAATTTACTTTAGAAATTGAAAACTCTTCACGCGAACTTGCAAAAATTACTGGACTATCAAAAGATTTTGCTCATTCTATGCACGAAAATGCAATGGAATTACGAACAGCGGGTGTGTCAGCGCAAGACCTAAATGGCGCACTAATTTCACTAAATGCTACATTTACTGATTTTAGTATGCTCTCAACTTCAACTGCAAAGAAAGTTGCCGATACAACGGCAGTACTAACAAAATTAGGAATGTCTACCGATGATGCTTCTAGAGGATTCCAAACCCTAACCAAAGGTATGGCACAAACTCCTGATGAGGCTGCCAACACAATGATAGCAATGGATGCTCTTGCGAGAGATTTGAATGTCAGTACATCGAAAATTGGTGCTGATTTTGCAGGGGCTGCAAGCCATCTACAAAAGCTATCAGGACCAGAAGCAATACGAGCATTTAAACAATTGTCAGTTGTTTCAAAGGCAACAGGTATTGAGGTATCCAGACTGCTTGCAATAACTGAAAAATTTGACACGTTTGAAGGCGCAGCCACGCAGGCTGGCAAACTTAATGCTGCTCTTGGTGGCAACTTTGTAAATGCTATGGAGCTTATGACAGCGACAAACCCAGTTGAGCGTTTTGAAATGATCAGAGATTCAATACTTGATTCGGGCTTGGCATTTGATGAAATGTCATACTTTCAAAAGAAATTCTTTGCCGATGCAGCAGGTATGGCAGATGTAGGTGAACTTGCTCTTGCTATGAGTGGAGATTTTGGTGCAGTTAACGCAGAAATTGGTAAGACACAAGCAGACTACGAAGCCGCAGCAGAAAGAGCAAAGAGTTTTCAGTCAGTTCAAGAACAATTAAAGAATTCTTTTTATCAATTAATACCTGTTATAACTCCGCTTATTGAAAAAATCGATGAATTTACTGATAAATTTACACAATTTGTTAAAGAAAACCAAAATGAAGTTCAAGATGTTTTTCGCGAACTTGGCGATGTTATGATCACTTTGGCTGATACATTTATTACTCTTGCGCCACTTATATCAGTTTTGCTAAAATCATTTGCTAAAATAGTTCAGATGGTCATGAAAGTCAACAATGAGATTGGTATTTTAGCAGTTCTAAACAGCGCACTTAAAGACTCAATGACTGTAAAAAAATCACCATCACTACTTGATGCTGTTGTTATGTTATCTGAAGGTCTGGCAGGCATAGGAGAAGGGGTGTCCAAAATATTGTCACCAGTCGGGGCACTGACCACTGGAATGAAAAAATTAAAAGATTCAATATTTGGTGGCGAAGACGGGCTGACAGCCAATGTTCAAATGACTGCTGCTGCTGTAGCGGGCGTTGGTGATGCCTCCGCACGAAGTGCTGCTGCCGTGAGGGCAACAGCACCTACAATTGCCAACAACACTGCAATTAGAAATGCAACAAACAATACAACGATTAACAACACAAACGGTGGTTCCAATACAGGAATCAGTATTAAGTTTGATAACAAGAAGTTTGCCGATCTCTTTGATGTTCAAGTTGAGAAGTCAATTGGCAGAGCAGCAAGAAAGGCGGTAATATAAAATGGCACTAGAATTTGATATCAGAAAATATAAAGACGATGGACAAATAATTGTCGATGGTTCTGATGCTTTAGCAAACCAAGCACAACAAGTCATATCTTTTCAAAATGTTAGAAATGAACAAGATGTATTTTTTAAAGCATTTATTACAGCTTTCAATGAAACCTATACTCCAAGCTTTAATGCTACAGAGGTTTTTGGTAGAGTTGACCCAATACAACAATACAAAGGCACTACTAGAAATATAACCCTTGCTTGGAAGTTACCTGCTGCATCAGAAAGTGAGGCATACGAAAACCTTGGTAGAGTTCAAAAATTGTTATTAATGTTATACCCAAGTTATCTTGATTTAGACCCCGGCATGAACCCCAATGCCCTCACGCTTTCCGAAGCCCCCCTTGTAAGGCTAAAGGTCATGAACTTGTTAACTTCTCATCCCGGCAATAATTTTGAAACAGACGAAGAATACGATGAAAATTCTGAAAAATTTAGAAATATAAATGAACCAAACACATCAAACCAGTTGCTAAGATACAGGTCTGATTCTAATAGTAGTCTTGGGATGCTTGGCGTCATTACTTCTTGCAATGTAAATCACAATTTAGAAGGTGTTGATGGAGTTTTTCAAAGAGTTGATAGTTTAGATTTTGGTGTTCCCGAAGCTATTCCAAACACTATCCTTCCTAAATTAATAGATGTTAATATCTCTTTCACGCCCTTACATGAATTTACCCCTAATTCAGAAACAACACCAATTTTTCCCTATGGTGTAAAGCTTGGCAAAACAGACGTTAAAAAAAGAACAGTTGAACAAGGCAAAACTTTAGAAGAATTAAGAGAGATTAAAAAGACCCTTGAAGAAAAACGCAGAGCAGCAGCGTCAGCGCAGCAATTAATAGATAAAAAACAGGCACAACTTCAAAAGACCGTAAATCGATTTATGAATGCGAGAGAAGGCTCTAGACGTGAAGAAAGGTTAGAATCAAAAGGACGGATATTGGCTGCCCAAATAGAAAGACAGTCAGAAATAACTGAAGAATTTAATAGTTACAGTGAAGAATTTGAGGATCTAATCTAGGATAACACAAATGGCAAACATACGCAACCAAAGACAAAACCCAATCGTAAACGATTCAGAACACTACAAAGAACTCTATGAGCGCAGAGGATTAAAGAAAATTACTCATTTTCCTACTGCCAGATTAAGACACCCCACTGTATCCGAGAGAGCAAATATAAACACCGTAGGTCATGTATGGGCTTATGGAGATAGGTTCTACAAATTGGCACATCAATACTATGGAGACGTTCGATTTTGGTGGGTCATAGCTTGGTGGAACGGATACCCAACAGAAGTAAGCGTACAGACAGGCGACTTCTTGGATATACCACTTGATATTGCCGCAGCACTAGACGCTTTGGGAATTTAAAATGTCAGAATGTATTCAAGATTCAACAGATTTATCAAAAATACAAGATTTATCTGAAGGGTATAGTGACAAGTTTGCAAGCGTACACCAAGCAAATGTGGATAGTGGTAGATGGGCTGATACAGTTTCAGGCACAGAGGTCTACAAAGAAAAATATTCAGGCACCCTAAGCGAAAGTCCAACCGCCGAGGACTTATTAAAGCAAGCAGAGTTTGCAACTACCTCTGTTAAATTAACAAGACTCAATTCTTCATACGCAGAATATGAAAAAATAAAAAACTTAACTGAATCATTAGATTTAAATTTAGTTACGAATGATGGTACAGCATTTAACCTTTTAGATGAAATAGATACTAGTACAATCTCTTATGAAAGTATTAAATCTTTTAATAGTATCAGGCAAAAAATTTATGATTTTTCTCAAATTCAATATGATGGTAGTGATAGCGGACTTAACACTGAATCTTACCAAAAAGCATTAAATCAAATAGATTCTTT
>Ga0255768_10002184_pt1 | contig 19740 bp, 55 predicted proteins | sample 071ome_33_FD_179983 | JGI IMG/M metagenome (GOLD analysis project Ga0255768, IMG submission 179983) | Coastal salt marsh microbial communities from the Groves Creek Marsh, Skidaway Island, Georgia - 071412AT metaG (version 2) | ecosystem: Environmental > Aquatic > Marine > Intertidal zone >...
TTCTCGTCGAGAAATGTTACATAATGCTCACATATCTCGTCGAGACCTTATAAGAACGTGTGCGCGTCTCGTCTAGATTCTTATAAGATCTGTGTGGGTTCTGGGAAATTTCGCCGTCCCCGTACTTGACAAACTCCGCGTCTTATGGTACGCTCGCTAAACTTGCATAAGGACTGGGGGTTTATAAGGTTTTAATGAGGATTTAATGAGGATTATAAGAGACATTATGATACTAATTCATATCATTATCACACCTTATTACAAATAATTATCAACAGTATAATTCACAACATTATATTTAAAAAGGTATTTTTTAATTAAATTTAACCTATTTTTACCATAATTAACCCATTTTTACTCTGTTTCTCACACTCCACATCATTCCAGTGTCTTACTGCATTAGCCACGATAGCGACATTAGTAACCAAGTAAGAAACAAAAATAAAGGTGCGTATCCAAGCAATAGTATCTGCTTCTCTATCATTCTTTCCTTCCTTTGCTCCTAATGCTTTTGCCCATAATCTCCATACGCTGAGTCTACTTTTCATCGTATACGTTATTCCTTGTCTTTACATACTTCAATTGCTTCCATGACTCAGGAAAACAGATTACAAGTGTTCTTTCCTTCTTATGATAAGTTCCGTGTTCAAGATCTTCTGGGTGTTTTGGTTTTGTTTTAGTCTCAATCGTGATATAAGAACTATCCTTAAAATACACCCATCCTTCTACACTGAACTTACCCTTTTCCCATCTTACATAATCATTGACCTTTGGTTCATACATTATTAAACAAATGCTGCTTGTAATGGATTTAGGTTTAATTGCATTGCACTATATGGCGTCGTATTGTTTATATCTACCTGATCTCCTTGCTTGGAGGAGTTAATAGGTGCATAGTAGCATTTGGTCTTTGTATTGTAGAATCCCCAGATACAACGGACTGGATCACCACCATTGAAAACAAACCGACGCTTATAATGAATCCAGATAGCAACAACGTTACTTTTAAATTGTACCTGCTCATAATACATTCCTTCGGGAGGTTGGTGGGGAAAGTTCATTTACTGTTCTAACGTTGCTCTCAGACGATTAGGATTGTAACCTTCAGAAATCAGTTCTTCAATACGTGCCTCTGCTTGTTCTCTTGTAAGGTGATGATCATTTGCTTCAACTTGTGTCCAACCACTTGTAGCAAGTTCTTCGATTCTGTAGAGTTTTTCCATTGTCCTTAATTCTCTTTAGAAATTTTACTTGAATGACTAATATTTGTCAACTGTCTTTCGACCTCGTACTTAATACCATAAAGTTTCCCGCACATATAACTCTCATACGTATTTCCTTTCAACAGAGAGAGTAGATTATCAATTTGCAGTTGTGCAAGAATGAGCTTTTGTTGTTCAGTCATAGAAACTCCGCCATGTAATAATCAACAGTGACCTCAAGTTCTGCTGCTTTCTTTTCTAACAGAGAATTAGCATATTCCTTTGCTTCTTCTCTCTTCTCATAAGAATCAATTTCAGTTTCAGAATGGCGCATGAAATCTCCGAATGCAGTAAGGAATTGGCGGATGTCTTCGTCGTTCACGTTAGGCATCAGAACAAAGAGAGTTGATTGAATTGCAGGTGATCATCACAACTATCAGAGTCATGAAGATCAATCATATCAGTATCAGTGTGAGTGATCAGTTTGTCAAACAGGAAATCAACAAACTCAAGATCTTCTTTAGAAAACATTGCAGGAAAAGCGGAGGTTTGAATGTGGGTTTTGCGGAACTACCAGCGAATGTAGGTTTGATCGGGATAGATACCGTTTTCTTCACAACGGCACTCGTATGCAATGCGCTTCAGAAGTTCAAGGTCCATGTCCTCAATCTCTTCCAGAATGTCCTGGCGCAGTTCTTGGAGTTCGGTGTCGTTCATGGGAATCTCCCTGTCGATGTACTTAGTATAGATCAGAATGACGGCACTACGTCGTTTCTGAGTCCAGTTTCTGAAGTGTCCATGCGGGACCAGATCGCGTCCAGACGATCGTATAATGCCGTCACGCTTCCATATTCTCTTACAATTCGGTTCTCATCAGTGTTTTCCAGTAACTGAAGTGCAGATAGAATTACACCCAGTTCATGAACATTCAATTTTACTTCTGTTTCAGTCATTATGCTGCTATTGCCGACTGTTGAAAGTATAAACCAGCACGTCGCATCATGTCAATCAAAGTAGACTGGATCTCTTCCAGGACTTCAGCATCAACATCATCTTCCCAGAAATCAACAATATCAAACTCTTCCATGTTCACCGTACCGTTTTTATAAATCGGGGCGGCAAACAATTCACCTTCAGTGCATACAGTGTAGATGCAACCGTGATCTTGAACAGTCAGAAACACGCCAGAGAAATCAACAGTCATGGTCTTAAGAGTTTTGGTGGGATTGGGAAGGGAAATCATCAGCAGGCAACCATAAACTTGACGCGGGGAAGAGTGTGAAACTTGGTCACTTCATAACCATATGCATCAATACGGGAATTGGCACCATACTGCATGTCACGCTTGGAGATCAGACGCTCGCTCATCTCTTTACCTTGAAAGGAAGTCACTTGCACAAACTTATCAGTGTAACCAGCAGCAGGGTAGAAATCACAGACCATGTTGCCGTCCTTGGAAGTCAGTTGCATTGGGGGCGTCCCTCGATTACCTTGTAATTATAGAGCCAGAAGCAGGCGGTTCGGGAAGCAGTGTACCACTTCGTCAACTGTCACAAGCCCCCTGTCCAGCAAATACTCATGGTACAATTCTTCTTCCAAATAACGTGCTTCTACTTCGTGTGGTTGATACCAATACTCGTACTTTTCAACGGGTTCTTTACAATAACACATTTTTCCGTGCCGAACCCGCAGCAGACCGTCTATCCATTGCTTCATGTGCGCCAGTTCATGCAAAAGAGTTTTTACATACAACTCCCTTGGCATGTAGGTATCCAATTCAATCAGAAAGTTCCTTGGACGGTAAGATTCTTCTACAGTGTCACAATATCCATAAACACACTCACGTTTCAATCCACGATGTAGAATCTCCAGTGAGATCTTATGGCGAGGGAAATACTTATTCAGAAACCAAGAGGTAACATCCTGACAGAGTTTCTTAGAATAACCGTATCCAGTAGTAACGATGTAAGACATTGCCCCCAGTGTAGAAACCAAACAAAAGAACCGATAAAGATGAGTTTATGCGTTGCAGTCAACCCCATGCCTCCATAAACTCACTCAGGTGGTAAGTATCATCAGTGCAAGTCTCCTCAATGAGTTCATCATAACTCATTTCTTTCAACATGTCCAGGTATTCTTCGGGCGTTGCATCTTCATCAGGGTTGAAATCATCATGACATAGCCACACATACTCATGGTAAAGTGCGTCGATGAGTTGTTCTTTTGACGGGTTCATTTTCTTTGTTGAGATGATTAAACCAGGGTGAAAATAGTGCTAGTGCTGCCCAGACAACACTAGCAAGAATGATGAGAACGTATATCACTGTCTTGAAAAGATTGCATAGAGGATAGTTGCTACTATCCAGATTGGAAATACTATCTTAGAGAACGCTGGAAAAGCGAACGCCAAGATAAAAGCAACAGCAGCAATCAAAAGAGTTTGAGTCATGATAATCAACGCATGTAAAGATAACCACCAGCCCAGTCACACTTCTCAAACATCTCTTCACGAGAGTTGATAACCAGCACATTGTAACGCTCACCTTTAGCAGGTGCTTTTACATTGGCAGGCTTATACACAGAACCAGTCTTCTTATCAATGAAAGCATGGATGCTATCGCGGCGATCACCAATGTGCATGAAGACTTTGTGATACTTGCGACCAGAAGAGTCCAGAGAGTAGAAATAACCATCAGGAGCAGTCTGCTGGAGAGCATCACACAGCATCAGACCATACTTAACGATGTTAAGATGAATGGTGTTCCTAGCGTCTTGCTGGGCAGCGTAGTCAGCGAAGGTGGTAAGCATCGGTTTGTTGCGTATGAGAGTATTATAGGGGCATATGGGGGCATTTCAGCGCTCTCTGTGCCACTTGTCCAACTGGATCAGACTGCAAGTGCTCCAGAGGGAATTTCCTGACCTTCCATGTAGGATTCACGCCAGGAACAGGTATCATAACACAACCAACCGCTCAGTTGAGTATAAACATACGAATACTCTTCGCTGTTCTGGAGATACTCACCCAGGTCTTTATCAAGGCGGGGAGGGAGATTCTCACCACGCTGAGAGTAGTATTGAGGACCATAAACTCCCACCACACCGCTATCATCCCAACGCTCATCAGTCCAGCAGGAGGACATATCACCACCGTCAATCAGTTCGGAAGCAAGAGACTTACCATTGTAATGAGTCTTCAGAATACGACCCAACCACTCAGGGTAACCGTCCCAGTGATGATAAACAGAAAGCACAGAACCGTCTTTGAGTTCAAGACCGATGCGAGCACGGGTTGCCATGGGGCGTTTTCTTGAGTACCTTGTTAGTATAGGGCATGAGTCAGGGCATTTTGAGAGTCTTGTACCAGTTCGCCAACTGGCACAGTGCTTTCTATACGCTCATAAGACTTTGTGTAATAATTGGAGTCAACTTCGCATCCAATGAAGTTTCTACCGTGCATCTTACATGCAACACCAGTAGAACCAGAGCCACCAAAGATGTCAAGAACTGTTTGACCAGAATTAGAAGAGGTTAAAATCAGTCTTTCCATCAGTGGAATGGGTTTCTGTGTACTATGGAACTTCTCAACCTTGCGGTCATAGAAGTTGATGTCATCCCACACATCTGTCAGACCACGTTGTAGATTGAATGTGTAAACAAGATCATCATACTCAGGAAGATTCATCACTTCCTGTAACTTAGTCCAATCATTTCTGGTTGGATAGACTCTATGCTCTCTGGGTTTCTTTTCAGATGCCATACAGGCAAATGCACCACCACCAGTTGTTGCTTTGCCCAGATATGCATTCACATCGTTACCCTTCCACTCCAATCTTTTACGCTCTGCCTGCAACAAATCGCGGATATGATCTCTTGCTTCGTAGTGAAAGAAGAAGATGGACTCTGTGGCAGTCGGGAACATTTTAAGTTTGTCGCTAGTTCTACCAGCAACTGCTTGCATTCCCTTGTTCACCACAATCTGCTGACGAAATGTGAACCCAGCCCGTTCAATCACAGGCAGGAGATTGCAGAGTTGCTGAGGGAATCCAAACAACCAGAAACTACATCCCCACTTAGCAACTCTGCCCAATTCGGTGATCCACTGCTCACACCAATCGTAGTATTGGTCTATAGTGAACCACTGATTGTCCCATTCATCATTTACCACACGATAGTAGGGAGGATCTGTACAAATCAGATCCACCGATCTATCATCTAGAGACTTTAGGAACTCGATGCAGTCTTGATTCTTGTAAATCAATTCCTGACCCATTCGCCGCGTTCCTTACCAAAGTTCTTAGATTCTATCACAGATTTAGAGTCTTTGCAAGCAAACTTGGCAGGAATCTCTACAGGAACAGTGTTCTCCAGATCGAAGAAATCAAAGTCAAATTCAGTACGATCTTCATGAACAGTGAGCACACCACTAAACTTCTCCACAGGACCACTGAGGTAGAAGTCAACACCATAGGGTTGGAAGTTAATGTGATTGGACTTATCACTATCCAACTGTGCCTGAGCATAACGATTGAAATGCTCGCTGTTCTTGTCAAGAGTCCAGTAAGTAAAACGGAATTGACGACACTTAGGGTCATCAATCAGAGGTTCAACCAAAGACAGGCGATACTCTTTTAGCTGTTCTTTGTATTGAAAGTGAGACTTAGCATTCATTCCATGGCGACCATCGCGGGGATTAGTCTGCTTAGTGTTCTTTTGATTCTTTTTCGCTTTGAACAACGTGCAAGAACAGTGGGGGCAATGTTCGGCAAAGAAAGAGACTTTCTTACCACAACCAGCACAGAACTTAGACTGGACATGAGAAGAGTTCTTGCTCTCACCACCATCACAGGCATCCCAGCCACCACCACCAGTGCCACCACAGAGAGTGTTGTTAATGACGGCACCGATAACCTCAGAGAGGGTATCATCGATGACCTTGACGGGTTGATTGAACTGAGTGTAATACTTAATCTGGGCAGGCAGACCAGCAGTGCAACCTTCGATAACCTGCTTGACAAATTGTTGAGTCATTTGCGTAGTCCGTATCGAATACCTAGGTATTATAGGGCATAAAAAAAGGGCGTTGCCGCCCCGTGTACCAGTTTAGAAACTGGATCAGTCGTCATAAACTCTACACTCAGAAGCATCTGGGTGAGTATCACAATACAATTCCAAAGGTGTTGGATCGTGTGACTCTCCAGGGTGATTTTCTTTATATGCTTTCAGTGCTTCCAACTCTTCTTCCGTGTGTCTTCTTGCTTGTGGAGAAATAGTAGGATCATTCAAAAGGTCCTCGTCCTGTTGAATGTGCTTATCGATGTTTTCCATGTTTTGTAGCGAGATAATACTTATTTATTTTATTGAGGGGCGTTAGACTCTTTACCTTCAAGAGATCGCACCATCAATTCAGCAAACTTTTCCATTTTTTGGGCAGAAACTGTCTGTGGAGCATAAGTAATTGCCTCTTTAAGGGCAATAAGTTCATTCCATTCTTCCTTGGTGAGAACTTCAGATCCAGTTTTTGCGAGGGTCATGAGTGTCTTGCGATGTATCCCAATGTTAGCATTCTATAACATAACTATCTAGAAACTTAATATTTTCTTTGGGATCGTGTTACAGTGCTTAATCATCAGAGTTGAAGAAAGATCCAAAGAATCCAGAATCTCCATCTTTACGATTCTCTAATTTATCAATCAGAGCATCAGCACTAATAAGATTGTCAATTTGCATTACCATATCAGCAATATGCTTACCGACAAATGGTTTTTCTTGACGAGCAGCATATGCAAGGGCATTACGCAATGCTGCCTCTGCTTCCTTTAAACTACTTTCAACTGATTCAGATAGAGCCATTACGATCCTCACATTTTTTGTAGAAAGTTCCATTCACATAACAGGACTTTCCAGGTTCATAGTATTTTACTACATTTGGTGTGGTATTGTCAATAACACAATAATCACCTTGTCCAGTTGTCAATCCTTCGGCACACATTCCCACAATAAGTGGTGCAAGAAGTTTAAGAGTGTACATTATTTGATACTGCAGCAGTGCCTTTATCAGTTTCTTTGATCCAGAAACCATCATCGGTCATTTCCCAACCATCAGCGATCATTTTAGAGTATGACATATCAAGTTTAGCACGTTTGTCATAATACTCTGCTTCACGCAGGTTATACTCACGGCACTTGTCTTTATCATTTTCGGTTGCCGCACGTTCACACATCGCATTCAGTTCTTCTTCAGTGTAATGGTCAGAAATACTATCTACTTCGTCCCAAAAACTTTGCCAATCACGTTCGGTGGCACTAGGAAACTTTTCACCAGTGGCAGTATAATCAAAGTCAACTGTCGGACGATGACCTTTCAAAAGGGAAAGAAGTTCTACACTCTTAGTCAGATACTTCTTGTGATACTCCACACTATCATCCACACACTTTACGATAGTGTCATAGATGTCTTGTGGTGTGAGATCTTCACAGTTCAAAGCATCATGCACCCAGTTGTCAAGTTGTTCAAGAGAATACTTCTTGTAGGAAAAATCACTACTGCGGGGATCGTTCGAATTCATCGAGGTAGTCTTTGATTGCTTGCTCCATAATAACCTGAATCTCTTTCTGTGTCAACCCATTCAACCAAGACCATCTTGGGTCTTGTTTGTCCCATTCCATTGTGAAGGATCCGTCTTCATTTTGTGATACTTTTAAGCTATCATTAGCAGTCATCACCACACTCCCTGTTTTGTTTCCAAGTTTTACGAACTCGCTTCAATTCTTTGAGTTCCATTTTGATATTCTGGTATGCTATTTCGCTATCAATCTTATCTGCCATTTCCATAGCAATGATAACATCAACTCTTGTGCCAAAGTGCTTCAGTGCTGTTTCGAAACAATCCAAATCTTCATACATCGGTCTTATTTTCTGCTAGGATATCTATGCGAGCATCTAAAGAATTCCAACACTCATAGAGAGCATTAGACTGTCCTACCATTTCTTGCTCAATGAGTTTGATACGTTCTTCCAGTTCCTCTACTTTTTCGGCAAGAGTTTCAAGTGGTGAAGGTTCTTGAATTCCCCACTTTTGAAAGAACCAATAAGGATTGCTCTTAGTCATGAGTCTTCATTTCAACGTTGAGTTTGTGAATTTCTTGTTGCACCCATATCATTTCTTCCTGAAGTCTGGAAATCTTTTGATCGTGGGATTGTATCCAATCATAATGTAAGTTTCTATCAAAGTCTGACTCTGGAAGATTGTATTTTTGTGCAATATCTTGTGGTGGTTTCTCTTCTACCCATGGGTACAATCGATACTCTAATTCCGCTGCTATGGTCCAGAGAGCGACTCTAAGATTAAAAAACACTACAATACTCCAACTTCCTTTAAGTAATTACGATATGCTGCATACCTATTCCATTTAGGTTGTCCAGGAACATCTAACTGATGGCAAATCTCACAATACATTAACCACTCATACCAAGGAGTAGTTGGATCTAACTCATGATAGGGATAATTAGAGTTTTCCACCAACTTCACCAGAATAAGATTTAGTTTCAGGGAATCCTTCTTGTTTTCCTTTCAGGTAGAAACGAGTGCCTGATATACATTGCTCTTCGGTAAGAGCTGAAACTAACCCATTACCATCTTTATCTGTGCTTTGCCAGAGAAATCGCGCTTTTACAACATAAAAGGCATCATCAATCAGTTTCTTGTCCGTCATTAGGTTTCTTATTAAATCCAAAGGGTAGTTCTTCTGCTTCTTTCTCAGCACGAAGCTTGTGTGCTAAGGTGCATACATTCTCGGCAACTTTGAGTACATCTTCTACCTTAGTATCGGCGGGCAGACGATGCTTAATATACTCATAGATGGGAAAAAAGATGTCTGCCGCTTCAAATACTTCTTCAAGTGTCAGTGGTTTCGTATTCATAATCTAAGTTAGCATAGGGGTGAATAATATCAAGGATAAGAGACAAATCTTCATTCATTCCTTTATAGCAAGGGACAGTCAAAGGATGATTTGCCCTGTAACTACTGACGGCAGTAAAGATTAGTTTCCACTGATGTTTGGTAAGTTCAGGCATCTTTCTCAATGTCTGGGTGGGGAGCATACAATGGACCTTGATAATCGTGTGGACGACTAACTCGGTTATTCACTACAGTGTTGTGGAGTTTCTTGAGTGCTGCTACAACTTCGGGAGTTTCTTCCCAAGTCCATACATCTCCAGTCTTTCCAGTGAATGTGCGTTGTGTCATTTCTTTAAGTGCTCCAATACTTTGGCGAAGTGCATATCGCCGTGGATGTAACCTCCAACGATTATAGCAGCAACACAGAGCATTAGCAAGCTCAACATTATTACTACCATTACATTGTCTGGTTGTTTTTCAAGTTTCACTTGCAACTCTGTCCATTGAGTCCATCAACCTCTGAACCATTGCTTCCAATGTATCCAGAGGAATCCAGGCAGGATCCTCATTGTAAAACTGCACTAACACTTCAGTAAAGTTTTTACGATACTGAAGACTATAAGTTGTGCGGGTATTCTTTACAAATGAGATAGGATTAGTCATCCTCATACTTACAACTCAACTGAATGTCTTTCTTTTTAAGTTTGTAGCGTTCAATGTGTTTCTTTCTGTGGTCTTCAGATTGAAAATAACACTTACGAGTTTCCTTTCCCTCTTTGTAAACAAGTTTCCAGGGGAACTCATTAAATGGAAATTCTTCTGTGTAATCCATTATGTTGATTGCTCACGCTCTTGAGTATAGACCAAATCGAAGAGTTCGTCAAGTATGGCGCTACACTCCCAGTATTCTGGGCTGTCGTTGACGCATTTATCAATTTGATAGCGTCTGATTGCAGTGTGAATGAGTTTCCACTGATCTTGTCTTAAATGCATCATAGTTTGTTAGGACATTTAGTGACTACACTAGAAACAGCAAGAGATTTAATTTCAAGAGGTGATGCATCATTAATAATCTTTATGACATTATCAGGACCATACTGTTTGTTTGCCATACTGTAGGCAAGGAAGGTTGCTTTAACAACATCCTTCTCAGTTTCCATCAAAGCACAGAAGTCTGCTGACATTGTATTTAATAAAGATGCTAAAGTAAGTTCTAACATTATTCCTGGTATTTTTGAAAGTATTTTGGTTTGTCTGTGTCAAATTCAGTCCAGTTGGCAATGCTAAGGCACATTAACACAGTTTCATGTTCTCTATTATACAATTCCCAATCTTTTTTGCACATGGCAAAGTATCTACGTTGATAGGCACACTGCCAGACATACTTGTAGATTTTATCTTTTTCAGATAGGCTCATTACTCGTCAGTCAGGTGATCGGCGCAAGCAAGTGTATCACAAGGAGGACATTCTTTCTTAATATGATAAGTATCAAGGGCACTTTCGAGTGCTTCTGTTACGTTCTCTTTGAAAGAACGATAAGGAATGAAGAGTTCATCATCCGAAGTCTTATAGTCCTGGTGTGTCTCTTTGAACTTACGATCTACATCATACAGGAGATTTGTTACGATGTCATTGATGACTTCAATGGACTTTGGTGTGAGTGAGTGCCACTCATATCCAGGGAACATATCATCTTTGACACGATCTAGCAATGCTTTCTTACAATGCCACTGACTATCAAAGATTTGGGTAAATGCTTCCCAGTCATGTTGGGATTTGAAATGTGGGATACTCATTTGTTGTTCTCCACATTCATCTTATCAATATAAAATCCACCAGGAACTTTATGTGGTCTCATATAAAAAATGATTTTGTCACCACGAGCAAGTTGTTCTTCAACTCCCTCCATAGTTCCATACATTCCTTTTCTTACAGATTCTGGGATTGAATTGAGTGCGTCTTTAATTGTTTTTCTTTGTTCTTCAGTCATTGTGGGTTACAAATAATGATTGGGTATGCGTTACCATAAGTGTCTCTACCTTGCTCACAAAAGTATTGTGGAGGTGGTTCTGGTATCTTAGAAAGAGTTATCAGGGCAATGATAACTTGGAAGAATGGAAGGACAAAAATTATCTTGTCTCTCACTGTAGTGCTTGCTCCAATTCATTGATCTTGGAGAACTCTGCATATGCCTTTTCTGAACGTTCTGATAGAACATCAAGAATATCTGCACGGATGGTCTCAACATCCACATAGTCATCAAAATACTTATCCAACGCTTCCTTCAGGTAGCGTCTTCGGTGCCACTCTGGGGAGTAGGGTTTGTAGTCCATAACAATGCTGTATATGCTTGGTATTATAGCGCCTCTAATCTTCATTGTCAAGCTCTTTCAGATAATCAATCCACCACTGGGGGTCTTTCTCCATTTTCCATTTAGGAACAGGAAGTCCTTTCTCAAAGTAATACTCCCAGAGTGCCTGGTTGATAATTTCTTTAGTCTCAATAATTCTCTTCTTCTTCATCAACGTCTCCATATGGATCTTCCACGTATGGTCCGTGTGGTCTTTTGGCGTCCTCTCTGACATAAGTTTGCTCTTCGTTGACGGCAGCGATCCATAACGAAAGTTTCATTATCAACCATATCATAGCAAGTGGTAAAAAGCAAGCAATGAGAATTAAAGGTTTCATTCATCAACCTCCCAACATTTTTCGAACTTATCTCTCAGCTCAGTTAGTTTTACTTGTTTTTGAAACTCTAAAATATGGTCCTGTATTTCTTTCTCATCATCAGTTAGTTCCATGCGGTACATAAACTTTATATCAATAAGTTTGACCATATTCATATAAAACTCAGTACCTTTATGGATAAACTGCTCATAGGTCATCAGATAATCCCTTCAGCACACAAGAAGTGTAGAGTCTCCTTCATACTACCAATGTGTTGTGAACCATAAGCGACTTGTGGGTAGGTTGCTTCTTCACCAAACTCAGATACAAAAGCATTTTCATCGAAGTCTTTACCCAACTTGTACTCAAGAAACTCACCACCAAGTGCCTTAAGGAGCATACCAATACGCTCACATTCTTGGCTTCCGTTAGAATAAATTACTGCTGTTTCAGTCACGTTGCCTCCAATCGTCGGGTCGATCTTCATTAAACCAATCTACAATCTCATCAGCACTACCAAAACCAGTGCGATGATTTGATGGGTCAGGATCACCCAGCCCCCTCTCATTCATAAAGTCATCCATACTACCTTCCACCATATCAGGATTAGCAGCACGTCCTCTTGCCTTTTTAAGTATTTCACGAGCAGAAGTATTTGCCTTTGCTAACTTCTCTGCCCAAATCATATCTTCTAATCCTACTGATTCTTGTGCCACAATCTTCTCACAGATTGCTTCCAATCGAAGACGATACTGTGTGGAAAGCATAGATTTCTCCAAGTATGAGACTATTTATTTTCGTCAAAGTATTTCTGTAACTCTTTAGCGAGTTTCATAGAACGACGCCACATAAAGTATTTTACCACAGGATTACGTGGATTATGTGTTATCCACCACAATTGGCGTTGAATATATGCTTTTGCTAACCTAAAAATGAAATAAAAAGCAGCAGCAATACTCTCATCTGTGACGATGAAATACATTACTACTGCGAATAAGGCAAACCAAGCAAATTGGGCATTCATTGCCCAAATTCCTCACATTTTGCTCTCTGCAAATGTTCAAGGATTTCTTCCCTCCACTCCATCAATTCATAAAAACATTCAGACTCATGTGCCAACTGTCTCAATTCATGATCTGGTTTCAAAACACTCTCATAAAATAAGTTCCAGGCATCATGACGCCTTTGTTCTTTAGTTGCCATTGGTTTCTTTAATAATTGTGCGAATCACATGGTACACTTACCCATTCATGCCACCGTCTAACATATCCACCCACTAGGTGTCCATGCCTCGTATAGTATCCAGGTACATATTCTTCATTGTATAGCTTTCTTCTACACATAGGAACATGATGATGTCCATAATCATAGTGATGATGGTGGTGTTCATCAGATCTAAATGGTTCCCAAAATTCTCCCCAGGTAATTGCTTTTGCTGGAGATGATAGAAACGCTAGTAGAAGAAAGGGTAGGAACTTCATAAAAAGTCCTCAAGTGAAGAAGTGGTTTTCTTTTTTATCTTAATCTGTTTTTTGATGTAGTCAACAGATTGTTTGTAAGTTTTACAATCGTGAACACACTTTCCATTATGTATAATGGCAAATCCTTTTTGCTTTCCTGCATAAGGAACAGCAGCCCACATACCATCATTGGTTACATAACCCTGAGGATCTCCAGGTTTAGGATCAAGAATACCAGGACGATCAATGAAAGGTTTTTGAAACTTACTCATCCAAAGATAGCAGTGACGCTGATTACTTTTGCGTTAGGATTACGAGCAAGGGCAACCTGTCTTGCTTCTTGATAGTCACGGCAGATCACTTCTTCATAGAAGACCTGACCAGCAACAAACAGTTGAACTCGGCACTTCATGGCAGTTTCCTTTCGGTGTTGGTATTATAGCAGAAAAGTCAGCGCCTGACAACGCTGATGGCAGGTTGACCCTGCTGGAAAACGGTGTCAACGACCGCCTGAACGCTCTTGGCGGTGCTGATGCCCACTTTATCATAAACAGGCACACAGACCAGTCCAAAGGTCTTCTGAGCGCCTCCCAGACGGATCACACGCCCGATGGACTGGGAGATTCCAATGTAGTCCATGTTCCGCATGAACAGGACTGCCTCAAGACCGCTGACGTTGATGCCCTCGGACAGGATAGAGTGGTGCAGAACCACAAACTTCTTAGAGGGATCCTTACCCCAGGCGTTCAGAGTGTCAAAGAATACCTCACGGTTGACCTTCTGACCGTCGATGATAGCGCCAGTCTTGGAAGTAATATACATGCAAGAATAACCACGCTCAGACAACTCTTTGCGGAAGTCAGACTCACTCAGCAGTTTGACAATCTGCTTGGTAGAACGAGCACAAATGAGAATCTTATTCAAGGAGTTCTCATCAATAGTATCCAGCAGGTTCTGAGAATCACGGTCAGCAATCATCTGCTTGTCCTGCACCATGTCCAGTTGCTTCACAACAACCTTAGGCGGCAGGATATAACCTTCCTCAACCAACTTAGGAGCAGGAACGTTACAGATAACAGGACCATAAACCTCAGGATCGTTCATCCCAGGCTTGGAAATAGTAATAGAGTGCTTAGGAGTAGCAGTGAAGAAATAGCAGCGGTCAGCAACAGCAGAGAAGTGCTCCGTAGCAGGAAAGAAGTTACGTTGAACCGAATTGTGCGCTTCATCAAAGTAAATCGTATTGACCTCAACATCTGCCTGTTGCAGACGATGGAGAGAATGATAGGTGGTGAAGATAATTACATTCTCACCAGCAGTCCGTGCAGTGTTGACGAACAGGTTGATCTTACTAGGGTTAGTAGTAGAGAAGTGGTGCGTTTCTCCACTGTGAACGTGAAGAATGTGAGTATTGGTGGTATCAATGTGCTCCAGAAACTCAGAGCAAAGTTGCTCAGCAAGAAGAATGCGAGGAGCAACAACAACGGCAGTCATGCCATTGTCGATATACTGACAGTTCACAATCAGATCGTGGAACATAACGGGAGTCTTACCACCCCCAGTGGGGATGATAACCTGACCCTTGTAAAATGCCAGCATCGCGTCCAGAGCGTCTTGCTGGTGGGGTCGCAGTTGCATCACAGGTCTCATTGCGTATGAAACTATTATAGCAGAAAACCGCCCCTGGTGCGACCCAGTGGACGGTTTACAAACTGGTTAGAAGTAATTAAAGTTTATATTGTATCTTCCTTTTTGATTTGATGTTGTAGAAGAATTGTGCAATTCCGATGCATCAAAAAATATCATTCGATTTGCAACGCTATCCACTTTATCACCATTACTCATTCTTGTAAAGCCATCGCAAGTGTTTAGGGAAAATAAAGCAGCACGATGACTAAAACTATAGTCGTAATGTTGTGCATGTTCCTTCACTTCAGATGTATGAGGATAAAAATTAACTTTTATTCTCATCAAAGATTTCAGAGTCCATTTACCACGAAAAAAATTAACAATGTAATCAAAATGAGGACTCTGTGGAAGAGTATTATAGACTGGATGAACAGCATACCAGTTCCACAACTGAGTTTCTATTTCACTATTATAATCTTCATTTGATCTAAGAGCAGCAACGTCAGTAATTATTTTCCAATCAAAATCTAAATTATTACCATCACCAATAATTAAACTTCGTAAACTTTCAAGATCTTCTTCTTCTAAAAAGTTGTCAACTACTTCATATGTCATTACTCTAAGCTCTCATCTTCAACCCGGACAAAGGTATTCTACAGATGTTTTTTAAGTTTGTCAAGACCTATTCCCAAGAAAAACTTAAAGTCACTCTAGGTCCAGAGACTATTGGATCATGGTAAAAGTCTGTAGGTAAGAATAAACTATCTCCAGGATTTAGTGTGTACGTGGCATCATCACATTGATAAGTAACACTACCTTTTGCTTGAACTATCAAGACATCTACTGGATCATTATGCCTTCCAAAAGTTGTACTATTACTTCCAAAAGAAGTATACATGTGCATTACTTTAACACCACAATCTTTACTTACCTCTTCGAATACATCCCCTATTGTTCCGGGATAGTAATCATCCATTAAAAAGTAAGTTGGAGGATTTAGTGTAATATTTTCATGTAATACTACCATTTTTGAATGTGCTTTGGAGATTTTTTCAATCACATCATCCCAAGTAATATTTTTGGCAATAGAATACTTATTTTCTGTAAAAACTATCATTCCAACTCCATGTTAAATGAAATTATTTTTCTTGGTTTATTTGAAGGACTTGGTAGTGTTTGATGTAATACATTTGCAGGGAAAAATATTATTGTTCCTTCATTCACTTGTGGCATGAAGTGTAAATGAGAAAAAGTAAAAGAGTCTACAAATGGTGATATGAATTGAGTTGGTGAATGTTCTGAAGAATCATAATCGATATAGCAAACACAACTCATAGAGGTATTGTTTGCACCATGATCATGTATAGGGTGAAACATATTTTCTCTTTGCTCTTGAAACCAAGAATATACAATAGAGTAACGATTAAATCCAAAAGATCTTTTTGCCTTACTTAGTTCGTCTTTAAATATAGACTCAATTAAGTCATTGTGATTAGCGGAACTTTCGTCGTAAAATGAACTTTCTAGTATAGAATTTGGATTTTTAAAATTACATTTACTCATCAATTCCAATAATTTTTTCTTTTTATCATCCCAATCCTCTACCTCTAGTTGAAGATAGGGTATCATGAACATAGATCTAAATGGAATGACCTCATCATTACTCATTGTTTTCCATACCTTTAATAACGGAATCAAATTTTTGTTCCATCCAGTCTTTATCAGATTCTGCCCACTTTCCTAACGGGCAAGAATTCAGAGAAAAACTTGTCTTAGCTTCTAGAAAGCATCCACATTCAATACATCTAACTTGTTGCTCGTCATACTTCTCACAAGTTCTACAAATTTCTAACCTTTGGTTTTTTATTTCGTCAGAAACTTCGAGAGCACCAGTTTGTATTGCATTCTTAATGAGTTCAAAAGAAAACCCTGCCAAATTCTTCCCCTGCTGTAGAAGGGATGGATAATTCTTATCCTCAGTCATTTAATGTATTTCAGTTAAAAATATTTATTATGGGTTATAAGAACCCTTCAATGTTGTTGAATTAATTGTTCCTGTTACACTATAGTTTGATCCTGTGATCGCTCTTCCTACCCCACCACCATCTCCACTATTGCTTGTGCCTCCACCTGCGGTTGCCCATTCTCCACCAGTACCACCAGTTTCACCAGTTCCTCCATTTTGAGCACCACAACCACCACCACTGGTGCCAGCAGATCCACTAGCACCTGCTAGAGATCCAGTTTGAATATTATATCCTCTTCCAGGACCACCATTTCCTCCTGCACCACCAATACCACCAGAAGTGTCCGTGTATTTCTCACATTCTACCCACCAGATATTAGCGTTACATCCTCTTCTATATTCGCAGCAGCTATTTCCAGAAGCAATTTGATTGAAACCACCAGGGCAACTAACGGTGTTACTTTGTTGACAACCACTCTGAACACGAGTTGTTTCTCTACATCTTCCACCACTTCCATTAGAACCGTTTATTCCCTTTTCTCCTCCACCGCCACCACCGTAGATCTTTGCTCCAGATCTAACCAAAACACTTATATTGTTTCCACCGGAAGATAGCATGGAAAGGGCATCTCCACCTGCTTCCCCGCTTATTGACGGTGCGCCAGAAGTTCCACCCCCTCTACCACCACAACCTAGAATATTTCCATAAACATCTAGGGTAAAGTTGTATGTGGTTGCATTATGTTCTGCAGCTGGGGATAGAACTGTATTGGAACCGCAAGTTCCATCAATAAACATAACCTTAACAATATTTTTATTCAGATTCGTGTTCCAAGTTTGGGCATCGATATCAAAGTTAGTATCAGTTCCAGACTGTGCAATATAATAATATTTGATTGAATTTCTAAAGTGTGATACTTTCCAATTAGATTGTGAATCTGTGATTCCTGTATTTGAGGGTCCAGATTGTCTATTTTCAGTGCAGTCTGGAACTACTGGTGATGTTTCATTTGTAGATGTATTCCTAAGTAATTCGGAGGCGCTGATAGATCCGCTATTCAAACCACTGTTTGTAGTTTCACTACCACTAGATGTAGTCTTTCGCACATTAGCACGGAAGTCTCGTCTCAAATCACTAAACTTGATCTGTCCTGATGAATAATATGGACCTGCCTTTGTTACTGTTGCTGCCATCTTCTATCTCCTATTAGTGGAAATCCGTCCAAGCAACGCCCGTATATCCTTGGAATTTTGATGTAGTGGTATTGAAAATAATAGAACCAGTTGGTGTTTCAGCAATTCCAGTGATGACTGTGTTATCAATATTTGGGACAACCATTACGGGACGAGTTGTAGCAGCACCAACGTTTGAAAAATCAAATACCGCCTTTGGATCACTAGTATCAAATCCAACCGTACTGTCAGATTTAAGGTTCAAATGTCCCTCATTTAAATCAATTAATGGGGCATATGACTGTATCGCTGCTCCAGATGGATCAAAATTGGTTGTTCCAATTCCAACTCCACTAGAAATTACGGCATTTCCATCTGCAGAAATTACTGCATTATTGTAAGTTAAGTTGGTATTTACTCCTACAGATAAGAATAAACCAGTTTGAGTTCTTGCATCTAGACCTTCTATTGGATCGTCCGTTCCAATTCCTACCGAAGATCCAATAGAAACAAACAGCTTTGAATTTATTTCTACATCATTAAAAGTAGAAATTCCACTGGTTACATTTGTGTTACTGGTAATAGTGTCTTCTAAAGTTATAGAACCAGTTATTGCTCCAGCGACTGTCAGATTTCCACCAATAAATGCATCTCCAGTTACAGTAGAAGTTCCTACAACATGAAGTGTATTGTCTGGATTTGTTTTTCCTAGTCCCAAACTTCCATCATATGTAAGAGACATGAGTTCGGCATTTGTTTGACCGTAAATCCAGTCAAACCTTCCAGTATTGATTCCAGAAGTATTAGCAGCATGGAGATACATGCTGATGCTTCCGTTATCGTTATTCAGAATATCAAAAGATTTATCACTATTACCATATCTTAAAACAGCACTACTATGACCAACACCAACTGACTGACCGATGCTGATTCTAGACTGTCCAGTTTCTGCAACTACCTCAAGTAAAGTTCCAGAACTCTTTCTAATTTGTAAATCTGATGTTGGAAGTGCAGATCCGATGCCAAGTCTTCCACCTTCTAAACCAGAAACAGCAGTTCCACCAGATCCAACATGCAGTAACTTAGTAGCTGTTACAATACCTGTTGATGGTACGTTGATAGTATTGGCAGTGATTGTGTCTGCTGTAACTGTACCAACAGTAATATCAGGAGTTCCTGTAAGACCTCTAGCGGTTGTTGCAATACCAACTACATCACCAGTCACATTTCCTGTGACATTTCCAGTAATATTACCTACAAAACCTTCAGTTGCAGTTACAACACCAGCAACACTAATGTCTCTGTAAAGTCTAGCGTTGTCTAAAGTTCCACTTGAAATATTATCAGCGTCTAGTGTAGTTAAATCTGCACCACTTCCTACAAAACTATTTGCTGTTACAATACCCGTTGCAAGAATATCTCCAGTTGAGTTAATACCAACTCCATCGGCAAACCCAGCAACAGTTGTGAGTGTATTTCCACCGATTTGGAGACTGAATCTAGGATCTGTCGTTGCAATTCCTACACTTCCAGCAGCATAAATGCTTGTGAATCCAAGTCCAACGTCAACATCAACCCACTGTGAAGTTGGGAGATTACTTAAAGAAGAACCATCACCTAAGAAGGTAACAACACCACTGGTAGAACGGATATATCCATCTTCACTAATAGAAACGATGCCAACTTTAAGGTTGGATGTAATGGTGGCAACACCAATAAATGCATCCTGAACTGTTGCAACA
>Ga0255768_10002186_pt1 | contig 19735 bp, 29 predicted proteins | sample 071ome_33_FD_179983 | JGI IMG/M metagenome (GOLD analysis project Ga0255768, IMG submission 179983) | Coastal salt marsh microbial communities from the Groves Creek Marsh, Skidaway Island, Georgia - 071412AT metaG (version 2) | ecosystem: Environmental > Aquatic > Marine > Intertidal zone >...
ACTTGGAGATATTATGTGGTACATTGCTCAAGCTTGTATGGCACTTGACACCAACTTCCGTGAGATTATGGAAATGAATTATGAGAAGTTGAGTGCTCGTTATCCTGAAGGTGCATTTGATGTTTATCGTTCTGAAAATCGTGTGGAGGGAGACCTGTGAGTAAAGTAACGGTCAAGATGGATATTCGTACCGCAGCAGCAGTCCGTCAAGTTCTTTTTGAATCTCAGCGTGGCTATAGTTACGATTATGTTCCTGAAAGAATTTCTGATATTCGTTCAGTCATTCAACAACTTGATGAAGGTCTGACAAAAGCTACTGCTGAATAATGTTCGAAGTAAACGATGAGTTAGATTTGATTGTTCTGACTAATATTGGTCCAGAACAAAGGTCTGCAGTAGTTATTGATAACTTCTATAAAAACCCAGATGAAATCCGACAACTTTGTTTAAATTCTCCACAAGTAACCTTTCAGGATAACCCCGAATTAATCAGTGGTCTTCCTGGAAATCGCGTTTACATTGAGACAGAAGAAGTCACTAATAAACTTAAATCAACATTTCGTCAATTGTGTTCTGAACTTCCAATCTGGAAACATAAGTTTGATGAAGAAGTCTTTGATAAAGTGTGGACAAGACAAAACTCTGCTTTTGTCTGCAATGTTGTGAATGATAAGACTCTTTTACATCATCCAAGAGGAATCATTCCCCATCAAGATTACTATCGTCAAGAAAGTCCAGTCGAAGAGAAAACTCAATTTGGGTGTGTGATTTATCTCAACACTCCAGAAGAATGTAAGGGTGGAACAAATCTCTATAGCTATAGTGGAAAAATGTCTCTCCCTAAGAGTAATACTGATGAATTGTATTATCGAGAAGGTGAAGAAGATTTTCCCAAGGACAATTTGTTTAGACACATTCGGTCTCAACTTGACAGTTCAACTGACTGGAAGGTAGAGAAACATTTTCCAATGAGATATAATCGTTGTGTTCTTTACGAAGCAGACGTTCTACACGGTGCAATTTTTGACCTTGGAATGTTCAGTGATTACAGTCGAATCAATCACGTTCTGTTTATGTAACTTAACCCCTTGACTTTTTAGTTAAGGGGTTTTATAATATCCACATCGGGGAATTAGCTCAGTTGGTAGAGCGCCTGCTTTGCAAGCAGGATGTCAGGAGTTCGAGTCTCCTATTCTCCATTCTAAATAAAAATAAAAGTCTGATGGCACAAGGAAGAGGTGTTCAACTGGAATGGGCTATAGTATTTGAGTCTCTAGTTAGAGCTGGAGTTCCCTATACAGAAATTCAAGCAAGATCACAAAAACATCCTAATCTAAAAGAGTATAGTGGTGATGTTGGATCTCAGGCAAAGAAGTGTGTTGATCTTGTAGAAAAATCAGATGCGACTTTATTAGCACACGCTTACCATAGCGATGAACTAAACATTGCTGGAGATCCAGAACCAAAAACTGATGTTGTTTTTCAAAAGAATGGGAGAAATGCTATTAGATGTTCTGTAAAAATGAAAGGTCCAATACAACTATCCAGTGCAGAAGGACCAAGTACAGCAAAGGCGATGGCTGCTACTGCCGCTCAATGTCCAGGACAGAGGGGTAAAAAATTATCTAAACTTATTGATCAAATTGCTGCAACTCCAACAAAATTATTGACCGAAAAGAATTTGCCAAAAGCAAGGGAAAGAAAACCAAATATTGTTAAAGATTTAGTTGATAGTAGTGGTAATATTAAAGAAGACAAAAATTATAAAATCTGGTTACAAAAAAATAAACCACAATTGATCAAGGATTTGTTTGAATACTTAGAATCTGACCCTCATTTCTTGTATTGTTTGATAGAAGAAACATTGACCGGTAAAAATTATTTTGGGGCGAATTCTCCAGCTACATCAAATTATATGTTATCTCCAACTAAATTTGGTAAAATTGATAATGCATACATCAAAGAGATGGTTAGAAAAACAAAAATTGATATTCGCGCAAAATCTAGAGATGGAATTTCATCGGTTGCTTTTAGGTTTGATGTACGCGCTTGATAAATATAGTATAAGGATTAACAATATAAATGAAAAGTTTCTTTCAGTTTCTGAGTGAGGCTCAATCGCAAGCATCAATGCAAGCGAAGAAGTTAAATCTCAAGAGTGATGGTCACGGGGGATGGTTAGATACCCGTGGTAATTTTGTTGCGACTACTGAAGGTGGAAAACTAAAGTTTTTAGACAAGAAGAGTGCAAAGGGTCAAGAAGAACCTGGCAAGAAACCTGCTGCAGCAAAACCAAAAGCAGCAGCACCCGCAAAAGAAAAAGCAGCACCAGAAGAGAAACCAAAAGCAAAAGCAGCACCTGAAGCACCAGAAGCAACAGGTGAAATGTCTGACACTCTGACTGTTGCGTTTGGTCGTTTCAATCCACCAACAGTTGGACACGAAAAACTTCTTAAAGCTGCAAGAAAAGCAGCAACTGGTGGAGACCTGAAGATCTATCCCTCAAGAACACAGGATGCCAAAAAGAATCCATTGGATCCTGATATGAAGATTTCATATATGAAAAAGATGTTCCCTGATTTTGCAGAGAACATCGTAAATGATGATGAGATGAGATCTATTTTTAATGTTCTTGTCACTGCAGCAGAAGAAGGATATGCGAATGTAAATATCGTTGTGGGTTCAGATCGTCAAGCAGAGTTTGAGAATCTGGCAACCAAATATAATGGTGATCTATATGAGTTTGAGAATATCCGTGTTATCTCTGCTGGCGTAAGAGATGCGGATGCTGAAGGTGTAGAAGGAATGTCTGCGTCCAAGATGCGTAAGGCAGTTGTTGATGGAGACTTCAAATCATTCCGTAGAGGAACACCAAAAACCCTTGATGATGGAGATGCTCAAGCACTCTTTGATGCAGTTCGCTCTGGAATGAAGATTAAGAAGAAAAAAGAAGTCACTGAAATGTGGCAGATTGCTCCTAAGTATGATCCAAAGGGACTTCGTGAAAACTATCTCGCAGGAAATATTTTTAATATTGGTGATATTGTAGAAAACTTAAATACTGGATTGATTGGTGAGATTATTCGTAGAGGAACAAATCATCTTATTTGTTTAACCAAGGAAAATTATATGTTTAAGTCTTGGATTCGTGATGTGATGGAAGCTGAAGTTGAAGTTCCATCTACTGATCTAAAAAGACTTGTAAAAAAAGCAATCAAGAGAACGGATGATAATATTGATGGATTCGTAGACAAGTCAGATAAGAAAGTTGGACCATACGGCGCATTCATTCCTCAAGTAAGGAATATGCCAAAGTACTTTAGAAAAGAATGGACTGAGGTGTCTGGTGTTCCTGCAAAGCAAAGAGAAGTTGGAACTGATGCTCTGAGAAAGTATGCAATGAAAATGACAGATACAATTGATATCAAGAATTTCATAAATAAGTATAAGGTAAAAAAATAGTAGTATTACAATGTCTATCGGTCCTAATCCATTGAATGATATCTCTAAGGTTTACTTGGAGGCAGTTGCTGCTAAACCAGATTTTCTTGATCTGGACAAAGACGGTAATAAAAAAGAACCAATGAAAAAGGCTGCTAAGGAAGTAGAAGCGCCCAAAGAAAGACTGAAGACCGATAGGGATATGTTTAATATTCCCAAAGGTGAGCAGCAATCTGCAAAAGAGAGACTTCTTGCAAAGGCAAGAGCAAAACGTGCTAAGATGAATGAGGAGACTGTTGATGAGGCAGTAAAGGGTGCTGATCCTGAAATGAGAAAAGCCGCATCTGCGGAAAGAAGAGCAGGCGATAAACCTCTTTCAAAGAAAGAGGGTGATAAACACGCTGCCAATATGGCAAGAAAAATTAAAATGTCAGATAAAGTTTCCAAGGCAAAAAATCATATGCCTGGTTATACCTATGGCGAAGAGACTGTTATTGAGAAGAAAGGTGATGGCAACCTTGCTAACAACTATCCTCCATATGACAAAGTAACTCGCGGTGATATTATTGCTGGAGCTCTTGGAAAGGATCAGAAGGGTGAAAAGAAAAAAGTAAAAGAAAGTTTCTCAAACTGGAGACAAGATCTTTCTGAAGTTATTACTGATACAGAAGAAAATAAGCAAATTAAAGAGAAGAAAGTTAACAACACAATCAAGATCAATCCAAAACTTGGTGAGGCAGTAGAAGAGATTGGTGGAACTCTCATTGAGATGGTTGAGATTGATGAGTTTGATTTTGTCATTGAAAGTGTATATTGTGAACTGATTGAAGAAGGATATACTGAGGATGAAGTTGAGGATGCAATCGAGACTGCTCTGACTGAAGAACTGCAAGAGGGATATTATGATACCGCAGTTGCAACCTCTAAAGCAAAATCACAACCAGCACAACCAGTCAAAAGAACTCTGAAGGATAGACTGAAGTCCGCTGCTAAGAAAGTTATTACCCGTGGCGCATATGCTGCAGGTAAGGCAGTAAAGGGTGGTGTGGCAGCTGCAGCAGCACCTGGAAGAGCAAAGAGAAAAGTTAAATCTATCTCCGATAAAGTTAAGAGTGTTGCTAAGGCGGGATACGCTGCTGGTAGAGGTCCAGTTGAAAAAAAGACCACTTATAGAGGTGCTGGTGTAGGGCGTAAGGAAAAGATTGGTGAGCAAACAGTAGTAAAACCAATCGGAATTGATGCAAGCAAAACTCCACAGGGAACTCCAGAAAAACTTCTTCAGAAAATGACACCAAAGTATGGTGGGGGAACTGTTGTTAGAACAGATCTTCAAAAAGCACATTTTGAACCAGAAGGTCAGATGGTTGATGAGGTAAATGCTGGACCAAGCACACCAGTTAAGGCATATGATACTCCTAAAGGCAAACAAATTATGCCTCAGATGGGAGCTGGAAGACCTACTAACGTTCGTCTGAAACCTGGAGTTGTTAAAACTGCAGAGGAAGTTGAGATTGATGAGAACGTAGCAACTGGCAAGGCAAGAAGAGCTAAGTTTGGTGGCATTTCTCAAAAGGTTGGTAAGTCTGAAGTTGTTACTAACAAAGAAAAGTCTGCCGCATTAGAAAAGCACGCTGCTGCTAAACAAGCAAAGCAGAAGGCTGCTGGTGAGGCAGCGCACAAAGCAGCATCAGCAAAAGGATTAAGTCCTGCTGAAGCAGAAATGCGTAGAAAGGCTGCAGAAAGAAAAGCAGCAAGAATGCGTAAAGAAGAAGTTGAGCAGCTTGATGAGATGCCTTATCAGGTAATCGGTTCTCCTGATGGTAAGAAGGAGAAGAAGATCGGCAAACCTGTGAAGAGCAAGAAGTATGCTGATGCAAGAGCAGCAGAACTTTCTGATACTCATAAGAAGACAGGTGGTAAGTATCGCTCTGAGTATACTGAAGAGTTTGTTGATGAGAAACTCAATCTGAAGAAAGAGAAGATGGGTGATGTCATCAAAGATTTCTATAAGTCTGATGCTCCACAGTTCAAAGGTAGATCAAAAGAGAAGCGTCGCCAAATGGCCATTGCTGCAAAGTTGACTGCTGAGCGTGGTGGAAAAAAACTTGGTGAGCAGCAACAGCAGCAAGATCCCAATCAAAGAAAAATGATTGGTAATATGACTCAGTTGCAAATGAAGAAACAACAATTAGACAGAAGAAAACTTCAAATGAAAAAGCGTGGAGAAATTCCTCTGAATACTGAAGAGACAAAAAACTGAAAAACACTGATATATAGATTGTATCAATATCATTAATAGAGGTTTATTATGTTAGGATTTTTACTCCCATTAGCATCAAAAATTATTATGGATTCGGTTGCCAAGATTCCTGACAATGAGGAACTTGGTGAGAAACTGATCGAAATCTGCCTGATCATTCTTGGTAAAGCAGTTAAACTGACCAAGACTGATATGGACGACAAACTTCTGGAAACAGTAGCAGCAGCGATTAGAAACAGAGAAGAAGGCTGAATCACATAAAGTTTGATCATTGGGAGACCGATGTAAGGTCTCCCTTTTTTATAAATATTATTAGCAAATAATTTTTTACGGACGAAAGACATGGCACTCTGGGGCAATAATGATAACATTTCGGCACAAGGCAGAGTCACTCTAAATTATGCTACTGGTATTGTAACGGGTTCTAACCTTGAAACTCTTGGTAATGGTACTCTTTTTGGACAGTCTGGTTCTATCCAAGAGGGTGACATTATTAGATTTGGTTCCCTTCAAAAACCAGGAACTTATTTTGGTGATGCTGTTGTTGTTAGCATCGCTAGCACTACCCAATTGACTATTGGTTCTACTGCTGGTCTCAGTGGTGCTGCTATCGCCGGAACGTCTTTCCTTGCATCTCAACTTCCAAAGTATACTGTTGTTGATTCGCATTATAGTGAGTCTCAGGCACTTGCTAATGGATATGATGCAAAGGTCTATGGCATTTCTACAGCGGGCGCACAAGCAGCATCTGGAACTGCTTATGAGACTGGTGTAGGCTGGGTTGGTGTTACAACTTACACTGATACTGATGGTAATTTGAGAGTTAAGAAAGAAATTCTGGTCGCTATGTCTGGTATTTCTACTGGCAATGCTCCATCATATCCTAATATTGTTAATGCTAACTGATGTGATATATGATCTTTAATGAATTGAATGAGGATAACTTCCTTTTATTCGCAATTAAAAATTATGAAAATCCTCAAGCAGTAACAAAAGAGGATTTTGAAAAAGATCTTAATCACTTTAAGTATATTAAGAGATTACTGAAGCGATACAAGAACACTGGTGTTTTAAAAACTCACCTACTCTTAAATCACTTTATCATTCTTTATAATATTTTTGGAGAAGCAGCAACCCCAATGCTCTTCTTCAAAATTGATGAAGAACTTTGGTCTTATATGAAAACCTTTATAGTCTTTTTGAATAGATTTCCAGAATATCCAAAGACAAATATACACAATATAAAAGTTGATTTAAATTGTCTTAGAACTCTTAATCAAATTTACAATGAATCAGAAAAAACTGGACAGGATAATTAATATCATTAGGGAACATTGTCTTCGTGAGGAAGTGCCAACAATGGCTCTTTCTCACGGAAACATTGCAGGAACTGTTGAGGCTGGTGATGATCCTCCAGTGAAAAAGAAAAAGAAAGAGAGAAAATATATGAAAGGTCCAGGTAGAAAAGTATGGATGGATTATTTAAAAGGAAAGTAAAATGTTCTCTCAAGGTTCAAAGGTAGCGGTTCTTGAATCTAAACTTGATATGTATGAAGACTTGTCACGCGAAATGCTGGCAAAATTGGAGTCCGCTGTAGAAAAGATATCTGAAGGTAATAATCGCATTGCTCAGATTCTCACAAAGCACGATGAGAGAATAGAGCAAAGTATGAAAACTGATACACTCATTATCAAAATGATTGATGAGTTAAAAGCAGAAAGTGAAAAGGATCATAAGGTCATTCACGATAGAATTGATAGATTGCAGGTAGAGATAAAAGCACTTTCAAAGTTTCGTTGGCAAGTCGGTGGAGTGTTGGTAGTAGCAGCACTCATCATCGGAGCAGGTAGCAGAATCGCTCCCATCTTCTTGACTTCTCAGGCAGCACCTACTACAATAGAAAGGACAAAGTAATATCCTCTGCATAATGGATTTTGTTGACACCAAGTATATTGGTTTGATTTCTTCACGTCTTCAAAAATTTAAAAAAGTTAAAACAAATCTCTATAATTTTCGTTGCCCTATCTGTGGAGATTCTCAGCGCAATAAAAACAAAGCCAGGGGATATTTCTATTCAGTTAAAAACAATACAAACTTCAAATGTCATAACTGTGGTGTAAATATCTCCTTTAATAATTTTTTGAAGAAGATTGATCCAGTTGTATATAAACAATACACATTTGAAAAGTTTAAAGATGGAAACACTGGAAGGAACTTTGTAGTCGATGAACCCACTTTCGTTTTTGAGAAACCTGTATTCAAAACCAAAATTGTTCTCCCTTTATGTTCTGAAGTGGAGCGTGGTAAGTCCTATCTTGAAGCGCGTAGAATCGACCCAGCAAAGTTTTATTTTGCAGAGAAGTTTAAAGAGTTTGTTAACTCGATTAAACCAACATTTGCAGACACTACTTATGAAGAGTCTCGCGTTATAATCCCTTTGTACTATAAAAAAGAATTGATTGGTATTCAAGGCAGATCCCTAAATTCTAAATCGATTAAATACATTACAGTGATGCTTGATGATGACGCGCCAAAAATCTATGGACTTGATACAGTCAGAACAGATGCTCCAGTCTATGTTACAGAAGGACCATTCGATAGCACATTCATTCCAAATACGATTGCTATGTGCGGAGCTGACGCTGATGTTAGTCGCTGGGGGATTAGCGATCCTGTGTGGATCTATGATAACGAACCACGCAATACAGAAATCCTCAATAGAATCTCCCGCACAATTGAAGCAGGAGATAAAGTCGTCATTTGGCCATCTTCCATAAAGGAAAAGGACATTAATGATATGGTCCTATCTGGACTAGATGTGAAATCTATTGTAGAATCAAACATATATTCTGGATTGGAAGCAAAACTCAAATTTACTACTTGGAAAAAAATATGAGCAACGGAACAAAAGTTAAAAAGCGAGATGGCAGAATTGAGGCACTGGATCTCGAAAAGATGCATCTTATGGTTGAAGAAGCGTGTGCTGGTCTTGCAGGAGTTTCTGCAAGTCAGGTTGAGATGAAGTCTGGCATTCAGTTCTATGATGGCATTACAACGGCAGAGATTCAGGAAATTCTGATTCGTGCTGCTTCTGATCTGATTGATCTTGATCATCCAAACTATCAATTTGTTTCCGCAAGACTTCTTCTCTTTGCTCTTAGAAAGAGTTTGTATGGCAAGATGAAGGAACTTCCTCATCTGGAACAACACATTTACACTTGTGTTAATAGGGAAGTGTATGACAGTGAAATTTTCCTTAAGTATTCTAAAGAAGAGATTGATCGAGCTAATTCGTATATCGATCATAATCGTGACTTTCTGTTCACTTATGCGGGTTTACGTCAGGTCGTTGACAAGTACCTTGTGCAAGACAGGAGCGGCGGCGGAGTTTACGAGACGCCACAGTTTATGTACATGATGATTGCTCTGACTATTTTTGCAGAGTATCCAAAAGAAACCAGAATGTCATACGTCAGGAGATACTATGACGCAATCTCAAAGCACAAAATCAACATTCCCACACCTATCATGGCGGGGGTTAGAACTCCACTTCGACAATTTGCTAGCTGTGTCCTTGTTGATGTTGATGACACCCTCGATAGTATCTTTACTAGTGATATGGCTATTGGCAGATACGTTGCACAAAGGGCGGGCATCGGTATCAACGCAGGTCGCATCCGTGGCATCAACAGCAAAATCAGGGGCGGCGAGGTTCAGCACACAGGCGTTGTACCATTTCTCAAAAAGTTTGAGTCAACTGTCCGATGCTGCACACAAAATGGCATCAGAGGTGGAAGCGCAACAGTCCACTTCCCCATCTGGCACCAAGAGATAGAAGACATCATCGTACTGAAGAATAACAAGGGAACTGAAGATAATCGTGTCCGTAAACTAGATTACTCCATTCAAATTTCTAAGTTGTTCTATGAACGTTTCATCAAAAACGAAAACATTTCGCTCTTCAGTCCACACGACGTTCCAGGTTTGTCTGATGCTTTTGGTCTTGATGGATTTGACGAGTTATACAATGTTTATGAACGAGATGAGTCTATTCCAAGAAAAACTATCAATGCTCAAGAACTCATTCTGGACCTCCTGAAAGAGAGAGCTGAGACTGGTCGTGTTTATATTATGAACATTGACCACTGCAATAGTCACTCTTCTTTCAAAGATAAAGTTGAGATGAGCAACCTCTGTCAAGAGATTACTCTGCCTACTTTCCCTCTTCAGCACATTGATGATGAAACTGGTGAGATTGCACTTTGCATTCTTTCAGCTATCAATGTTGGTAAAGTAAAGTCTGATGATGAACTTGAAGATCTTTGTGATCTTTCTGTTCGTGGTTTAGAGGAGTTGATTGACTATCAGAAGTATCCCGTAAAGGCAGCCGAAATCGCCACCAAGGCACGTCGTTCCCTTGGTATTGGATATATTGGTCTCGCCCACTATTTGGCAAAACTTGGATTCAAATATGACTCCCAAGAAGCCTGGGATGCAGTTCACGGACTTTCGGAATCTTTCCAATATTACTTGATTAAAGCATCTAATCAACTTGCGAAAGAGAAAGGGCATTGTGAATATTTTGGTCGAACAAAGTATGCTGATGGCATTCTCCCAATCGATACATACAAGAAAGACGTAGACGAAATTTCATCTATTCCATTGCAGCATGATTGGGAAACTCTTCGAGTATCTGTCCTGGAGCACGGTCTCCGACACAGCACACTGTCCGCACAAATGCCTTCGGAGAGCAGTTCCGTTGTGTCAAACGCAACAAACGGAATCGAACCTCCCCGTGATTTCTTGTCCATTAAGAAGTCAAAGAAAGGGCCTCTTAAGCAGATTGTTCCACAGTATCAATCTCTCAAGAACAACTATACTCTTCTGTGGGATATGCCTAACAACTCTGGTTACATCAATGTTGTTGCTGTGATGCAAAAGTTCTTTGACCAGGCTATTTCTGGTAACTGGAGTTACAATCCTGAGAACTATCCTGATAATGAGGTTCCAGTTTCTGTAATGGCAAATGACTTTTTAACTACATACAAATATGGATGGAAAACGTCCTACTATCAAAACACTCACGATATGAAGAGTGATGAAGTTCTGGAGGAGAAAAAACCAAGTTTAGAAGAATTAATTAACGAATTAAGTTCAGTAGAGGAGGGAGAGTGTGAATCCTGTGCAATTTAAAGTTTCTTCTGTCGATGATACAGCGAAAACATCAGTCAAAGGAATGACTGTTTTTAATACTGAAAAAGTTGACACCAAAAAGCAACCAATGTTTTTTGGAGCACCTCTGGGAGTTCAAAGATATGACTCTTATAAGTATCCAGTCTTTGATAAATTAACGACTCAACAACTTGGGTATTTCTGGAGACCTGAGGAGGTCTCCCTTCAAAAAGACCGTGGCGACTACCACACTCTTCGTCCAGAGCAAAAACACATTTATACTTCCAACTTGAAGTATCAGATTATGCTTGACTCTGTTCAAGGTCGCGGCCCTGGTATGGCATTCATTCCCTATTGCTCTCTTCCTGAGTTGGAAGCGTGTATGGAGGTCTGGGGATTTATGGAAATGATCCACAGTCGTTCCTACACATATATCATCAAAAATGTCTATTCTGATCCCTCAGAGGTCTTTGATACTATCATCACTGATGACCGCATTATAGAGCGTTCTAGGACGGTTACAGAAGCATATGATGATTTCATTCAGTCCGCTCAAACTTATGGTTCTGGTAACGAGTGGCAGCATCAACTTGAAGGTGTGTATGCTGCAAAAGAAACTCTAAATGATGTGAAGAGAAAACTTTACAGAGCAGTTGCTAATGTCAACATACTGGAAGGCATTCGCTTTTATGTCAGTTTTGCTTGTTCTTTCGCATTTGGTGAACTCAAACTTATGGAGGGATCCGCTAAGATCATCTCCCTTATTGCAAGAGACGAGAATCAACACTTGGCGATAACCCAAAACATTCTGAACAAATGGCGTGATGGTGATGATCCAGAAATGAAGCAGATTATGAAGGAAGAAGAAGAGTGGACCTATAAGATGTTTGATCGTGCTGTGAATGAAGAGAAGCGTTGGGCTGATCATTTGTTTAAGGATGGATCTATGATTGGTCTGAATGACAAACTGTTACAACAGTATGTTGAATGGATTGCAAACCGTAGACTGAAAGCAGTTGGTCTTAAACCTCAATATGATATTTCGGCAAACAACAATCCACTTCCTTGGACACAACATTGGATTTCTTCCAAAGGTCTTCAGGTTGCTCCTCAGGAAACAGAAGTAGAATCTTATGTAGTTGGCGGTATTAAACAAGATGTTACCAAAAATACTTTCGCAGGATTCCAATTATGATGAATGGTGTGAACAAGAAATAATGAATGCTTACATTGAAGCTGCAGAGTGTGATGAGTATTTGTTTGGAGATTATGACTATTGCAAAGAGTGGGTAGGAATAACTACTTAGATCTTATAGATAGAGGAGGTTATCCCTCCTCTATTTTTTATTGTGTCAAAAAATCAAATCACTAAAGACGAATTAAAAATTCGTGTGTTAAAATTAAAAAACGAATTATATCAAGAACATTATTCGGAGGGTATAACCCACATTGCCCATAAATATCTGAACAAGGTTATTGATATAATTGATGAGTATCGATATTGATTATGAAAATCCCTGGTTATATGATAACAAACCTTTTGTTAGTGACGATATTGGGGACAACTTCGGTTTTGTTTATCTCATTACCAATAAGCTCAACTCACGACGTTACATTGGTAGAAAGTATTTTTGGTCGTTCAGAACGCCAAAGGGAAAGAAGCGTAAAGTAAAATCAGAATCAGATTGGAAAAATTACTATGGGTCTTGTCCGGAACTTAAAGAAGACATTGAACAATTTGGTAGAGAAAATTTTAGTAGAATTATCTTATCATTACATAAAACAAAAGGCAAAACAAACTTTGAGGAAACCAGACAATTGTTCGTCAATGGAGTCCTCACAGAATCCCTTGACAAAGGAGTACCAGCATTCTACAATAGCAACATCCTCAACAGGTACTTCCGAAAAGACTATTATGATGGAAACTGAAGAGATCGTTGATCACGTCAGAAGTTGGGCACTTGACAAAATTGAATCTTATGACAGCGAAAACATAGAAAAGATCTATGATCAAATGGCAATCATTGACGAGTATCGTGAATGGTTAACTCCAAAGGAAGATGAGTTGGAGATTGTAAGTCTTGACGAAATCTCTGAGGAAGAGTATAATAACTTTGTTGATGGCATCGAGAGAGCATAATCAACTGCGGTAGTCCCCTTTGGTAGATTCAGGACTAGCGGCGATAGGAATCTACCACATGACTCAATAGCTCAGTGGATAGCAGCAACTGCCTTCTAAGCAGTCGGTCGTAGGTTCGAATCCTACTTGAGTCGTTACCTTTATATTATAGGTATGAAAATCGGTTTTAATTGTAGTTCATTTGATTTATTCCACGCTGGGCACGTCACAATGCTCAAGATGGAAAAAGAAATGTGTGATTATCTGAAGGTCGCTCTTCAAGTTGATCCTACAATTGATCGTCCTGGTGCTAAAAACAAACCAGTTCAATCTGTATATGAAAGGTATGTGCAACTTCAGGGTTGCAAATATGTCGATGAGATCCTTGTCTATGAGACTGAGGCTGATTTACTCAATCTAATTCAGACTCAGACTATTCACATTCGTTTCCTGAGTGAGGAATATAAAGATAGGGATTTCACTGGCAAACAATACTGTATTGATAATGGTATTGATTTATTCTTTCACTTGAGAAAGCACCAATACTCTTCTACAGAACTCCGTAATCGAGTTCATTCTCTTGAAGAGAAGAAAAGGGAGGAGAAAGTTATCTCTTCTCCAGAACAATATTCTCCAGAGATTCTTGAAAAGTATGGGTTGACTTACGGAGAAAAATAGAGTATATTACTCTTATTGCGGAGTTAGTTCAGCGGTAGAACGCTATCCTTCCAAGTTAGATGTCGTCGGTTCGATTCCGATACTCCGCTCTTGGAACCTGATCAGTTCCATACCTGTGGATGTGATGTAAGGAAACACACCTTTATAAGGGTATGCAGGTATCAAATCCTGTCATCCACACATTCCTCTGTAGCTCAGCGGTAGAGCCATCGACTGTTAATCGATTGGTCGCAAGTTCGAATCTTGCCGGGGGAGTCGGGCGATTAGCGCAGTGGTAGCGCACCTCCTTTACACGGAGAGGGTCGGGGGTTCGAATCCCTCATCGCCCATTATAAATATTTTTAAAAAAGATGGACGAGTTATACCAATCATTACATGTTGCACAAACAAGTTTATTTTGCTTAATGCAAAAAACTTGGGCATATCATTGGAATGTTATTGGATCAGATTTCTTTCAACTTCATGAAGCATTTGGTGAACAATACACTACAATGCAAACTGAGATTGATAGATTAACTGAGCATATGAGATATCTTCGTATGAAGGCAATTGCTCAACTTGGAAGAGTAGCTTCAACTTCAGAAATACCTGAAGCAACTACTAATCCAACAGATAAGTTAATGGTGTCACAACTTCTTGCAGACAATAAGAAGATGATTGATCTTTTAACTTCAGTAATTGTTTTGGCAGAGAAAGAATCTCAGTACACAACCTCAAATATTGCTCAAGATTTAATTGAAACTCACGGTAAATTTGTCTGGATGTTAAGATCGTTTTTAAAGGAATGAACAATGATTTCGGTAAGGTGCAGGGACTGCAACAAAGAGTTGACTGGAACAAATAAAACTCAGGTTTGTGGGTGTCCCAATATGATGACTGTCAAAGGAGACAGTGTTTCAGCTGTTGACTTAAGTAGAGTAGTTATGTTAAACTCTACACAGAAAGAACAAAGATCAAACGTTCTTTCGTCTTCAGATCTTGCGTATCAAGAAGCAAGAAGACAACGCAAAGTTCGCAAATTGGACTTTGAAGTTCGATAAAAACTTGGAAAGGTGGTCGAGTGGTTGATGGCTCTGGTCTTGAAAACCAGCGAAGTGAAAGCTTCCGTGGGTTCGAATCCCACCCTTTCCGTTTACTTTTGTTAAATTTTTAACAATTTCTTCAACAGTGTTACGTAATGAACACAAATTGTTGACTTTAGAAGGTAGTTGATTAGTATATAGTATTACTACAACTCAAAACCTATGGATCAGCACACCTATAATAATTGGGTGAAGATCAAGGAGACCTTCGAGCAGTCTGGTAATACAGACAATATGTTTTACTACAGAGCATGTGAAATAGTGAAAACCAGAAGAGATCCCCTCGCAAAATTTCTAGGGGATGAAAAATGATGCACGAACAAGAAGAGTTTATTACAAGATCAGAAGTTCAGGAGATGATCGATGCAGCAATACGACGCCACAACCGTAATGCTTCTATCATTAGTATGTGCGTCGGTTGGGTGGTTCTTGCTTTATTTGCTGAGGGACTTCTGAGACTTATTGGAGTTATTCCACCAGTACTACCATGGCTCAACATTACCCTGAAATAATTGGTATTGTATTGTTATTAGTATTCGCTGCCACAATGTTTTATCAAGGCACAATGATTATACGAGGTCATCGTGGATATAAGCATTGTGAGAGAGAGCAAAAAAAGTCTGAAGAAACCCGCAGACAAATAGAAGAACTACTTAAAGGTAAGTAATGGAACATCTGTTAGGAAAAGCACTCATTATAGTTGCAATACCTTTTGTATTAACTACAATTTATTTTGGTTCAAAGAAGGGGCACTACTATGAATCCGAACACTATAAGGGGAATGGCACCGCACACTAGAGTAAGATTTCATTTTGCAACATCTTCATTTGCCAGAATATATGGAGTTGATCGTTTAACATTTGATATGATCGACTTCTGTTATGACTGGGCACACACGGCAGAACAAGCACCATTAGATTGCTTAAACCACGTAGATAGATACTTCAGACAACTATGGGACACTTCGCAGCAACAGCACTAAACAATTCCTTTGTCTTGGGGTTCTTTTGTTATATTTTAGTCTTTGTACCTATCCTAGGAATCTGGGCAGTTCACAAATATAACTGGCAACACTGGGCTCCATTTGACAGTGGGCACAAGAAGTAGTATAATTATTGGGTAGTCAACGGAACGTAGCTCAGTTTGGTAGAGCTCTCGCTTTGGGAGCGAGCGGCCGTAGGTTCAAATCCTATCGTTCCGACTCATAAATATGACAACTATGAATTTTTATTCAGTGGAATACTGGCAAGAAAATTGGGATACACTCTTGGACAGAGTGGAGAATGGAGAGACAATAGGTATAGAGAATACAGAAACAGGAGAAAGAGCAGTAATGATACCAGCGGATGATGAACTCATACGCTTGTATACAGAATACAACAACGAAGCATCCTAATCCTGGGACTGTCGCCTATTGGTTAAGGCCGTCGCCTTATAAGCGGCTGAATCGGGTTCAATTCCCGACAGTCCTACCTTGCTGGTTTAGCAATCTGGCGAATGCAATCGACTCATAATCGATGTGAGGTGGGTTCGATCCCCACAACCAGCACTTGACAGAAACCCTGTCAAACCCCTATAATAGTCAGGTCAACACTCAAAACAATGACTCTCACTTCAAAATTCAAGAAAGACGTTCAAACCCTTCGTGGTGCAGCAAATGGTGATTTTTATCTTGATGTAAAGAATCCGAAACTTTTCAAAAAGGTTCGCCGTTACTACGAAAACGAAGGTGTAGTGTTCTCTGGTGATCCTCTGGATGATTATGAAATGCTTATGGAGTACGTTGCTAATGATCTTGAGTCTGTTGAGGTTGCATGACTAAAGTTCTTTTTGAACGTGAAGGATATCGCTTCATTGAAGCGGGTATTCTAGAAATCAACGGTAAACCAGACTATCGCTTGCAAAAGAAAGACTACTACACAAAACGATGGAACGATATCTATCTTTTTGATAATGGTCTTCAATGCACTACTGCAATGGAAGACATTGAGTATGCGAAATGGTTAGATCCTGATCGCGTCCCTTGTTATGTAAGGGATGACGATGAAGACACGGAGAGTCTCTAAAAGGACTGGTGGAGTCATCCCTAATAAATGCCCGTGACGGAGACACGCTAAAATCTGCCCTGGTCGGGATGGTCATATGACCCCTGGAGTTTACTGCTTCTCTCAAAAGCAGTTGGTGCGGATGGGGCAACCCCGCCTAGTTTCTTGCTTCTAGTTAAAGAGCAAGTGGCGAGCCTGCAAACCTAAACGGAATCAAGGGGGGTTGACTACAACCTCCTTTTTTTATACAATCTAACAAAAACTAATATGACAATCTTAGTTACTGGCGGTGCTGGTTTTATTGGAAGTAATTTTCTTCATCATTTATGTAATGTTACTGATGAAGAGATTGTGTGTATCGATAGTTTAACTTATGCTGGAGACCGTAATAATGTTCCAAAACAAGTTAGATTATATCCTGTAGATATTGCTGATGAGTATAATTGTGACTTTATTTTCAAAAGACAAAAGGTTAGTACTGTATTTCACTTTGCTGCAGAAAGTCACGTAGACAATTCAATCAAGGATTGTTCTAAGTTTATTCATACAAACATTAATGGGACAGTTAATCTTCTTAACTTAGCAGTTAAACATAGCATTGAAAAGTTTATTCATATCTCAACTGATGAAGTTTATGGATCAATACAATATGGTTCATTTAATGAATTTTCAAATTACTCTCCAAGAAACCCTTACTCTGCATCAAAATCTGCAAGTGATCACTTTGTGATGGCATATCACAATACTTATGGTTTGCCAGTGAATATTACAAACTGTTCAAATAATTATGGGCCTAGGCAATACAGAGAGAAACTGATACCAAAAATTATCACCAATATTATGGAGAATAAAAAGATTCCTGTATATGGCAATGGGCAGCAAGTAAGAGATTGGTTATATGTTCAGGATCACTGTACTGCACTAATAAAGGTTTGGAGGGATGGTAAGATTGGTGAGAAGTATAATATTGGAGGTGGATGTGAATTAAAAAACATTGACCTTGTTAAAAAAATATTAGGTATGATGGGAAAAAGTGAAAGTATGATAGAATATGTTGAGGACAGACCAGGGCACGATCTTAGATATTCTACTAATAATTACAAGATAAAGAACAATTTGTTCTGGGCTCCAATGTACTCTATCGATCACGGATTACAAAAAACAATTGAATGGTATGAACGCAACAGGAACTAAACTAAAGGATGCTTACATCCTGACAACAAAAATTTACGAAGATAGTAGAGGCTCTTTTAGAGAATCATTTAATCTTCGTGAAGTTCAAAAAATCATTGGAGATTATGAGTTTGTTCAAGATTGTCACTCAATATCTGCAAAGAATGTTGTTCGTGGTCTTCATTATCAGATTGAACAACCTCAAGGAAAGATTGTTCGATGTCTCCGTGGCGAAATTTATGATGTGATTGTAGATCTTCGTCAGAGTTCGGAAACGTTTGGAGAATGGATTGGAACCAAACTGGCACCAGGCCCAATTCAACTTTGGGTTCCCCCTGGTTTTGCTCACGGGTTCTCTGTTCTTTCTCCTACAGCAGAAGTTCTTTATAAGGTTACTGATTATCAATATAAAGAGCACGAAAGAACTCTTCTATGGAATGATAAGAAACTGAATATCAACTGGAAAGTTGGTGATTCGATTATGTCTGAGAAGGATAGACAGGGTATTTCTTTTGAAGAGTGTGACAAGTATGAATAAGATTTCTGTCTATGGTGCCACTGGATTTATCGGTGGCACTTTTTGCGATATGTACCCTGATGAAGTTGTAAAAATTGCAAGGGATGAAAGACAACCCCAATCAAATAATATTTTGTATTTGATTAGTACAACATCAAACTACAATGTTCTTGAAGATGTAACTCTAGATGTTAGAACAAACCTAAACGTTCTGATGGAAACGCTGGAGTATTGTAAGTCAAATGATATTGTCTTTAACTATGTGAGCACTGGTTTTGTTTATGGACAAGACATTTGTTATGCAAAGGAAGATGACTTTTGCGATCCTCAAGGATTTTATTCAATTACAAAACGAACTGCAGAACAATTGATTATCTCTTTCTGTAAAGTCTATGATGTGAAGTATCGCATTATGAGAATTGCAAATGTTTACGGTCAAGATAAGACTGTTTCTTCAAAGAAAAATGTTCTTGGGTTTTTGGTTGGATTGATGAAAGAGAATAAACAAATCACTCTGTATAATAATGGAGATGATTTGAGAGACTATATGCACGTCACTGATATTTGTAGGGCTCTTAAACTTGTAGTTGATAAAGGAGAAACAAATTCAATCTATAACATTGCAAGTGGTACTGCTCTTCCTTTCCGTCATATTGTTGAATTATGTAAAAAACTTCTTGGGAGTGAGAGTGAACTTGTATCTGTTGAAACGCCAAGATTTAATCAACTAGTTCAATCTAAAAACTTTGCTTTAAACGCAGATAAATTGATCAAACTTGGATTTGAACAAGAGGTTGATTTGTACCACGGGTTGCAATCCATCTGTAATTGATCTATACTATATACTAGGAGTGAATAATTTTTTATGTCTGATTACAAGAAGACAGCACTGGTTCTTGGTGCTGGTGGCTTTATTGGAAGTCATATGGTTAAACGCCTTCGTTCTGAAGGTTATTGGGTACGTGGTGTAGACCTTAAGTATCCAGAGTATTCTGTAAGTGAAGCAAACGAATTTGTTACTGGCGACTTGCGTGATGTCAGTTTTGTTCGTCGATGCATTCGTTTCACTGGTTACCTTGGTAATTTTTATCAACAGATTGTAGATAAGTTTGCAGAACCTTTTGATGAGATCTATCAGTTCGCTGCTGATATGGGTGGTGCTGGTTTTGTATTCACTGGTGAGAATGATGCAGACATTATGCACAACTCAGTTACTATCAACTTGAATGTTCTTGATGAGCAGCACA
>Ga0255768_10002188_pt1 | contig 19705 bp, 23 predicted proteins | sample 071ome_33_FD_179983 | JGI IMG/M metagenome (GOLD analysis project Ga0255768, IMG submission 179983) | Coastal salt marsh microbial communities from the Groves Creek Marsh, Skidaway Island, Georgia - 071412AT metaG (version 2) | ecosystem: Environmental > Aquatic > Marine > Intertidal zone >...
TGAATCCATCGAGATCGCTGAGCCCCGCCATCATGTCCTGCATGCCGTCGTCCATGAAGGCAAGGCACCAGACCGAGCCGAGCACGATGAACGTTGCGAGCGACAGCTGAATCCCCGAGTCCGAGAGCCCGTCGCCACCGAAACCCAAAACGATCAGCAATGCTGCGTGGGAAATGGTGAAGGACATCACGATCATTCGGATGTCTGCTGCGCGAGTGCGCACCATGTCGAGGGTTTTTTGTTGGTCCACTGGACGTCCCTTCTTGTGGCGATCTGCCAATCAGGAGCGTACTTCCGCCCGATTTCCGTGATGACGATCCCGGCGGTTTGGGACGCTCGTCGCGCGCCGCCGGCGCCGCGGGGCCTCGCTTGCTACTTCGGCTTGGTGACGATCCAGCCCCGACGTCGCACTTCCAGCACCAGCGATTTGGTGGACGCGGAACGCACGGCCCGCTCCATCTCGGCACGCTCCTCGTCGGTCATGCCGTTCCTTTTCGGTGCACCCTTCCCCTGCTCTGGCTCCTGCTTCCGCTCCGCACTCCCCGTCGCCTGGGCCTGCAGGTCGGCCTCGTACTCGGCCTGCTGAAGCTGATCGATCAGCGCCTGCGCCTCGTCAGCGGTGAACCGACCGGCCGCCTGACGCTGGTTGAACCCCATCGGGCCACGGGCATCTTTAAAGTCGGCGTGGCCGGCGTTCTGCAACAGCTCGAGCAACTCAGCCACCTGCCGATGCGATGCGGCTGGTCCTGCACTCTGCCCGAACGCCATGATCAGAGTCTCGCATCTCGCCAAAGCGAGCGGGGGCGACACCTGTCGGAGGTTCCATGAAGGTCGGAGTTCAACTACCGGAGGTGGAGTGGGAAGTCCCGTTCCCTGAATACCTCGCAATGGCGCGTACCGCGGAGGAGGCCGGGTTCGACTCGATCTGGGTTGGCGACCATCTCATCTACGACCTACCCGACGGCGCCCGAGGACCATGGGAAGCATGGACAACCCTCGCTGCGATCGCCGCCGTGACTGAACGGGTCGAGATCGGGCCGCTCGTCGCCAGCACCAGTTTCCACGCACCGCCGATGCTTGCGAAACAGGCGGCCACCGTCGACGCGATCTCGCAAGGGCGGCTGATTCTCGGACTCGGCGCCGGCTGGAACCGGCGAGAATACGACGCCTTCGGCTTCGCATACGACAAGCGAGTCAGTCGGTTCGAAGAGGCCTTCACCATCATCCGGACGCTGCTGCGCGACGGCGAGATCGACTTCCACGGCCAGTTCTACGACGTCGACCGCTGCGTGCTGCATCCTCGGTCGCCTCGACCGAGTGGACCGCCGTTGATGCTCGGTTCGATCGGCCCTCGGATGCAGTCGATCGCGCTCCCCCACGTCGAGGCCTGGAACGTGTGGTGGTCCGACTACGGCAACACGCCGGAGGCGTTCGCCACCTTGAAAGATCGCGTGAACGAGACGGCCCTTGCTGTCGGTCGAGATCCGGCGACGCTCGACGCGACCGCCGCAGTGCTCGTGCAGCTTGAAGGCGGTGGCGGTCGGGTCATGGGCGACTACGGCGCCGGCGCGACGATCGAACCGATCACCGGTTCTCCAGCCGAGATCGCCGACCAGCTCACGGCGTTCAGCAATGCCGGCGCCTCACACATCCAACTCGTCGTCGATCCGATCACGCGACAGTCGATCGAGTGGCTCGCTGCGGTGCTGGATCTTCTGCCTGGGCGCTAGCGATCGAAGCGGTCAACGCCACGGGGCGTCATAGACCGGGTCGTGCTCGGCAAGGATCGACGACGCGATCGTGTTGAGGTCGATCGTCCACTCGTAGCCGGCGTCGAACGTGGCGAGGTCGACGCCGTAGACCGCCTGGAGCCAGACGAGGCTGGCGAGGTCCTCGAGGATGTGGTCGGCGTGCCCGAAATCATCGCGGAACACGCCGCTGCCGTTCGAGCCGACAAGCTCTGTCACGTCATCAAGTTCGCCGTCGGCGTATCGGGTGTAGAGCTCACCTGCGCTCAGGCCATAGGGGATCGCGAAGATCGTCGTCGTGGGGTACTCGGCCCGCAACGAATCGATCAGCGGATGGGCAATTGCCGGGTACGCGACGTCGAGCGCAGCTGCGTAACTCGCAGCGGTGTAGTCGACAGGGTTCGTGAGCCACGGAATCGCAACGAACACGATCGTGTCCGGGTTGGCGGCCAAGGCGTAATCGATCCAGTTCACGTAACCGGTGAGCGACGGATACTCCGGGTGATAGGTCATCCCGAAGAGGTCGATGTCGCCTTCGTCGAGTTCGGCCTGAATGGCAGCTCGCTTGGTGTCTTGGATCCACAAGCCCTCAGGTGAGCCGGTCGCTCCACCCGAGAACACAACCTCTTGCGTGTGGGCGTCGAAACCGGCCAGCGGGGCGAGGACCGCCATTTCTGTGGCCATTGGCTTGAAGAAGCTGTGGCCGATGAAGAGCGAGTCGAAGCCATCGCCAGGGCTCGGGCCCCCGCAGGCCGGCGACGAGGCATCAACCGTGACGACCGGCGAGCCCTGGTAACGGTAGAGGAATGTGGCCATCTGGCCTCGGGTGACCGGATCGTCCGGAGAGAACTCGGTAGCGCTCGTACCGGTCGTGATCCCTTCGGCGAAGAGCCACGACACTGCATCCTGTTGCCAGTCAGCGACCACGTCGTCGAACGGGTGCGTCGGAGCATCCGCCGGCGGGTCAGCAAGGCGGTACAGCAGCGCAGCGAATTGACCGCGCGTGAGCGTGAGGTCGGGCGAAAAGGCGGAGGAAGACGTGCCCGTGGTGATCCCTTCGGTGAACAACCAGGACACCGGTTCCTGCTGCCATTCCTTCTGGACATCAGAGAACGGATGAGGCTCGGCCGCCGGACGGTCTTCCATCCGCCACAGGAAGGCGGCTGCCTGACCCCGGGTGACGCTGTCCCACGGCGAGAAGCACGTCGGTGAGGTGCCGTTGGTGATCCCTTCATCCACCATCCATTGCACGGGCGCAGTGAAGTAGCGGGCGTCCTCAACATCACCGAACCCGGCCACCGACGCGCCGGGCGATGTCGGCGAGAGCAGGGCGAGGGTGAGGAGAGCAGCAACGAGGGCACGTCGGGGGCGCATGTCATTCATCATCGGCCGAGACCGGCGCTGAGTAAACACGGCGGGCACGGCCTTCATCAATCCCTCACAATTCACCGAGAGGCGGTCGCGCAAGCTGCGCCGTGGCAGGATCGCCCCCATGGCTCGCGTTCTCATCACCGGATCCAACAGCGGCTTCGGCCTGCTCTCCGCTCTCACACTCGCCCGGCAGGGTCACGATGTGATCGCCACCATGCGCAACGCAGCCAAGTCGGGCGCGCTCGACCATGCCGTCGCCGCCGAAGAACTCTCGATCACCAAAAGAACGCTCGACGTAGCCGACCAAGCCTCGGTCGATGCTGCGTTGGCCGATGCCCACGACATCGATGTGTTGATCAACAACGCCGGCTACGAGGTGCAGTCGTCAGTGGAACAACTCACCGACGAGCTGATGTATGGCCAACTCGAAACCAACGTGATGGGTCCGCTCCGGACGATGCGGGCCGTTCTGCCGTCATGGCGAGCACGCGGCAGCGGCGTCATCGTCAACGTCAGTTCGATCGCCGGTCGCGTCGGCACGCCGTTCAGCGGTGCCTATTCCGCCTCGAAGTGGGCCTTGGAGGCGATGTCGGAATCGCTGCACTTCGAGGTGAGCCAGCTCGGGATCCGTGTGCACCTCATCGAACCCGGCCGCTTCGACACCGGCTTTCGCGACAACATCGTCCGACCGGCCGACTGGGAGGGCTCGACCTATCACCAGCGTTTCGAGGCATTCCGTCACGCCCTCGATGCACTCGACACTGGAGATGAAGGTTCCAAGCCGGGCCCTCAGATCGTGGCCGACGCGATCGTGCGAGCCGCGACCGACCCGAGCACCCCGCTGCGAACACTGTGCGGCGCCGATGCCGAGCTGATCGCCGGCGTGAAAGGCTCGATGGAGTTTGAGGATTTCGAGGCGACCATGCGGACGGCGCTCGACTGGCACGACTGACGGTCAGGTCAGGGACGACGCTTCCCGGTCGACTGACGTCTCGGAATCCTCGGGATCGTCGCGCAACGCAAGCCACCCCCGCACCATCTGCTCGACCGCAACCGCAGCAAGGATCGCGATGGCCGGTTCGACCGATGCCCGATACCGGTTCTGCGCGAATGTGATCGTGATCGTGATGAAGATCGCGATCAACGGTCCGACCAGGGGCAGCACGGGGATGCGCCGACGGCGCATGATCACGACACCCGCCGCCGCCAACGCCATGAACACGTAGGACGTGGTCTGGGCGACTCGCGTGACCCAGAGGTCACGGCCCTCCAGGTAGGCGTCGACATCGGACTGTTTCACCGGCTTCCACAATCCAACGATGCGGAGCCACCGCACCACAACAACCGTCGGCAGTCGAGTGATGTTCTCCTGGATGTAGTCGATCGACTTCTCCAGAAGGACCGCCGAGCGCTCCGACTGATCGGAGTTTTCGCGGGTCAATCCCGCCTCGGCGAGGAACTGCTCAGGGCACGTCATGCTCCAGTAGCCGGTGAAATCGCCGTAGTAGGTCGCATCACACGTCGAGGTGGCAAGGGTGATCTGGTACCCCTCCGAGAGGTAGACGGGTTTCTCGAAACGGGAAAGATTGAATGCCACCCACGGCGCGAGCACGGCGGCGCTGGCCACGCCGGCGATCACCAAGGCGGAGAGACGAGTTCGCCAGTCCCACTGCTTCACGAGCAGGATCATCGGGGTGACGACAAGCACGCTCAAGAGGAGCAGTTCGGCCCGACTGAACGTGGCCAGCGACAAGGACACACCCATGAGCGCAGCGCCACCAAAACTCGGTCGATTCCAGAAGCGGTAGACGACATAGACGGTCGTCGACAAGAACAGCATCGCCAAGATCTCGGACAGGATCGTGCCGTCCCACGACCAGATATTCGGGTAGATCGCTGCGAGGCCGCCGGCGATCAGGCCCAGCCGACGTCCACCGAACTCACGCGCAGCGAGCGCCGTCATGATCACCATCGGGGTCGAGATGAAGATCGCCGTGAGGATCATGTGGGCGGTCGGTCCGGCCAGACCGACCCATGACCAGAACCCGAGAAACAGGATGTAGAGCGGTGGGTGATCCGCAGCCGGGCTTTGGGTGCCGTCATTGTTGTATTCGAGCGGGTTGACCCACCCGACACCGTCGGCGAGTTGACGACCGGACTCGTGGTAGAAGTACGCGTCGCCGTAGATGAAGATCCCGTCGCGCCAGACGAGGACGAACACGATCCGCCAGATCAGCGAGAGCCCGGCGATCGCAAGCAACACCGTCCAGAAACGGCGGGCCCTGATTGAGGACGTCACGACTCGCCCTCTCCGTCGTCGGCCCGCTCGGCATCGTCGAGGCGCGCGTTGAGCAACGCAATCTCCTCGCCGAGACGCCGGGTTCGGGACTCGAGTCGGCTCAGCTCCCACGAGTAGTGAATGACAATGCCCAACAACAGCAGGCTCGAGAGCGAGAAGAGCAGCGCCGGGGCGTAGTTGACACCCAGAAACTCACCGGCCTCGTCGACGATCGCCGGGAACACCGCCAACGGAACGAGCGGCACCGTGATCACGAGCCACAGCAGGGCGTACTTCGACCGCAACCTGCGCAGCCCCACCAGACGGACCACCCAGAAGGTGATACCGAGAGCCACCACGGTGAGCGTGATCTGGGCAGCAGCACTCATGAGCGGCCTCCGTCCCGACGGCCGACGAGCACCCCGCCGGCGATCCCGACGAGCAGGCGCAGGAAATTGAAGACGAGGCGGAATCGACGCGCCGACGGCTCGCCTCCCGACCGCTCCCGCATCGAAACTGGCACCTCGACCACCTCGTGACCGGCGCGGCGAACGAGGATGATCACCTCGACCGTGTCGGCCAGATACTCGACCGGGTACTCGCGAGCGAGATACTCCACGACCGGTCGACTCATCGCCCGGAAACCCGACGTGGCGTCGGTTGCGGCAAAACCAGTCGTCATGCGCACCAACCGGTTGAGGATTCGCATCGCTCGACGACGGGTGCCGCCGACGGCGTAGTCGCCGGCATCGGCGGCGAAGCGGCTCCCGATCGCGAGACCGGCACCGGCATCGATCGCGCCAAGCAGCGCCGCCACGTCGGCCGGATCGTGCTGACCGTCGGCGTCGACGATCACCACCCTGTCGGCGTCGTGGTCGAGAGCCCACCGAAGGCCCGTCCGAACCGCGCCACCCACCCCGAGATTGAAGGGCAGCCGAACACACGCGACGCCTGCATTCCGAGCGACGGCAGCAGTGCCATCGGAGGAGCCGTCGTCGACGACGACCGGGACGAGCCCATCGATCTCTGCGATCTCGGCGAGCACACCGCCGAGCGACGCCTGCTCGTTGTAGGCGGGGATGACGGCGACAGCGCTCACACGTCCACCTTCGATCGGCGGGCAGCGAGCTGCGCCTTCACCATCGCCGTCAGCGGTGCTTCGACCAGGCGGTGGCTGGCCGCTGCCGCTGCGACCGAACCGAGGGAACCAACGATCACCAACACGATGAAGTCACCCTCGAAGTCGCCCCAGCCGAACAGGTCGTGGGTCCAGCTCAGGAACGCCTGGTGCCAGAGATAGATGCCGTACGAGACGAGGCCCAGGTAGCTCAGCACGGGAGTCGACAGCGTCTTCAGGATCAACGACCGATCGTGAGGCCCGAACACGATCGGCAGGACGAGCGCAACACCGACCAGGAGGTAGATCGTCTGGCGGGCCAACTCGAGACGCGGGCTGGCGAGGAACAAGCCCCGCTCGAGTCCGAGTTGGGTCGACACGAACCAGAAGAGGACCACAGCGCTCGCGTACCAGAGCCACACGCGGCGGGCGACGTTCGCCATGTAGTCCCGGACAAGCCGGCGGTGGTCAGCCCACGCCGACACGATCGCCAGCGCCATGCCGGCGGCGAACACATCGAAGTAGGACGTGACCCACAACCGGGATGCGTTGCCCCACGAGTTGTTCGGATACGGCGAGACCTCGGCTGCGAGGAGCCGGAACACCACGCTGCCGAGCGCAAGCGCAACACAGACGCCGAGGAGGCGCTGAGCCTGTCGATTGATCGAGCGCCCCTCGCTGAACCGACGAGCGGACGCCGCGACCCACGGCAACACGAGATAGAAGCCCAACTCGGTCGCCAGGCTCCACGACTGCGTGAGTCCCGAAATCGCTCGACTCGGGTGGTACACGTGCACGAGCCCGAACGACGCAAGGAAGCCAACGACGCCGAGGACCGTCACAACACCGAGCGCGAGTTGGATCACCAGCGCGACCCAGTAGCCCGGGTAGATGCGAACCAGTCGGCGGATCCAGAACGGGCCCGTCGCCGGAGCGGGCCGACCTTCGAACTGGGCCGTCACGAACGGCCGATACAGCAGGAAGCCCGAAAGCACGAAGAAGATGGAGACGCCGATGTCCATGCGGGTCAGCAACAGCCCACCCAGGTCGGATCGGAACGTCAGACCGCTCGAGAATCCGGCGTGATGAAAGACAATCAGGAAGGCAGCGATCGCCCGCAAACCGTCGAGGCCCGCGAACCAACCCAACGGGTGTGCGGACGAATCGGTCGGAGCTGGGGCGTAGGCCGTCATGGAGCACCCCGAGGCTACCGGTGGAGCTCACCGAGGAACGAGACCCGAGACCGTGTCCCCATCTGCTTGAATCGGCCGATGCCCGACGCCATTCCGGACACGATGGCTGCCGTCTACCTCACCGGATACGGCGACGACAACAAACTGCAGTACGTCACCGATGCCCCGGTGCCCACCCCCGGTCCCGACGAAGTCCTGATCCGGGTGACCGCAGCTGGCGTCAACAACACCGACATCAACACCCGCATCGGTTGGTACGCCCGTGAAATCACCACCGGCTCAACCGACACCGCAGGAGCGGCCGACGTCCAAACCGCAGCGAGCGGCTGGAACGGCGACATCGATTTCCCCCGGATCCAGGGAGCCGACGCCTGCGGCCGCATCGTGGCCGTTGGCACGAACGTCGACCCGGCACGCCTCGGCGAACGAGTGGTCGTCGCCACCATGCAGGACGCCTACAGCGACACCGAGCTGGGTTGCATCACGTGGGGCTCCGAAAAAGACGGCGGCTTCGCCCAATACGCCGTCGCCCACGCCACCGAGACGTTCGCGGTCGAGTGTGACTGGACCGATGTCGAGCTAGCGTCGATCTCCTGCGCCTACTCCACCGCCGAAGGGATGCTGCACCGCGTTGGTCTCGGCGCCGAGCGGGTCCTGATCAGCGGGGCGTCGGGAGGTGTGGGTTCCGCCGCCGTACAGCTCGCAAAGCGACGCGGGGCCGACGTGGTCGCCGTTGCGAGCGCGTCGAAAGCCGATGCCGTTCGTGGATTAGGCGCCGACGAGGTCATCGATCGAAGTGCCGACCTGCTCGAACGATTCGGCGACAACAGTTTCGACGTTATCGTCGATGTCGTCGCCGGGCCCTTCTTCGCCCAGGTGACCCAACTGCTGCGCCCCGGCGGCCGCTACATCACCGCCGGCGCCATTGCCGGGCCGATCGTCGAACTCGACGTCCGCGACCTCTACCTCAAGGATCTGACCCTTGAAGGGTCGACCTACCAGGCTCCCAAGGTGTTCCCGAACCTCGTGGGCTACATCGAACGGGGCGAAATCCGCCCGGTGGTCGCCGCCACCTATCCACTGGCCGACATCGTCGAGGCGCAGCACGCCTTCCTCGAAAAGAAGTTCGTCGGCAAGATCGTGCTGGTGCATCCCGAGTGAACCATCGCACCGCGATGCTCGACCGGCGTCATTGGCCACAACCGACGGCACACTGACGAGGTGGGGGCACTACTCGGGCTGATCGCGGCCGTCTGCATCACGCTCACGGAATTCTTTTCGCGGCGCGTTTCCGACGAGATCGGACCACTCGCGTCGGCGGCCGCTGCGAGCTTGGCCGCCGCCGCGACCATCGTCCCGCTCGCCCTCTTCGTCGGCGGCGACCCGACGGGGCACGACCTCTTACTCGGCGCCTGCTCCGGCGTCGGCTTCGGCATCGGTATCGCCGCCTATCTGCTGGGCGTGCGGGTGAGTTCGTCGGCGGTGATCGGACCGACCGTCGCAGCCCTCGCCACCCTCATCCCGTTCCTCTACGCGGCCGTCGTCGAAGACCTCCCACCCGTTCTCGCCTGGCTCGGTGCCGTCACCGTCGTAACCGGTCTGCTCTTCGTCACAATGGGCGGCGACGTTGCGAGCAACGTGCGGGGCGGCCTGCCGATCGGGATCGTGTCAGGCCTCGGCTACGGCATCGGCACGGCGTTCCTTGTGGATGTGACCGACGATGCCGGCGTCTGGCCGGTCGCCAGCCAGCGCGGTATGGCCTTCATCACGATCATCGTGTGGGCAATGCTCCGAAAGCGGCCGCTACTGCCACCGGTGCGTTTTGCGCCGCAGTCGACCGCTGCCGGCCTTTTCGGTGGCCTGAGCACTGCGTTGTTGTTGGCCGGCTTCACCTTCAACGCAGCGGCGACGTCGGTGACGGCATCGCTGTTCCCAGCAACGAGTGTCGCCGCCGGCCGATTGTTCTTCGGCGACGCCGTCAATCGCGCCCAGGTGATCGGTCTCGTGATCGTGATCGTCGGCACGATCACCATCGTGGCCGCCTGATCACCCGACGACGTCCGGCAGCTCTGCGGGAGTCAGTTCGTCGAGGGCGACGACCGGGATCGCTCCGTCGACCGTGCGGATCCGTTCACGGATTTCGGTAACGAGGTCAGCGTGCCCGGGCCGCACCCGGTTGAGCACGACGGCAAAGCGTGCCGATACAGGCCGATCCTTGGCCGACCCCTCCGTCGACAACAGCACCTGCACGAGGCGATCGGGCGTGAGGAGATCCTCCACGCCTGCACCGACGATGGCGGCCACCCGTTCAGGGCGATGGCACCCTTCGCGGATCGGCGTGTCGAGGGCCGCCATACCGCAGCACGCGACCAGGGTCGTCGTGGCTGGCGGGACGACCGGTTCGTAGTCGAGTGGCGCCTTGAAGGGTCGGCGTCGCGACCCATCGGCCTCCACGACCACCGTGTCGACGAGATCGAGGTAGCGGGCACAGGCATCGACCGTGACACCGGTGGCGCGGTGTTCGTCGGCGCCGCCCCACACGATGATCGAGCCCTTCTCGGTTGCAGCGGCGACCTCGGCATCGGACGGATCGATCAGGACCGGAAGGCCACCGGTGCGGTCGCGGCCCATCTTGGTGGTCGTCGTGATGACCGTCGGGCCGGAACGAGTCGCAGCGAGAGCGAAGAGGCCCGTCGTCTTGCCGCCACCGCCGACGAACGACACGAGTTCACGGTCGGTCAGCCCGAGGGCTTCCGGTAATTCTCGCCAGTGCACAACGACCTCACGTCCGAGTTCTGAGCGCCACAACGACGCTGCGAACCTCTGTCGCTTCGGACTCTGCTCTAGCAGGTCGACGACACCCCGCGGGGGTCGAGGAACGGATGGGTGGCTGCCGCTGCAGAGATGGGGTCGTCTGGCCGCGGTCGTCATGGGTCCCAGCGCCGTTAGCCTTCCGTCCTCGTGAACCCTCTTCTGCGTTTCCGTCCTCTCGTCGCTGCACTCGTCGCCCTGACCGTCTTCGCTGCGGCCTGCGGTGGTGACGACGACGCGGTCATCGCCGGTGCCGACGCCGACACGGTCATCGCCTCACTCGCCGATCGCGAACTGACGGCCGGCATGCTCGACGACCTCCTGCCCGACGGCAGCAACACCGTGCCCTCGCGTATCGCCACCGTCGTCGAGTCGTGGCTGGTCGCCAACGCACTCGAACTCGAACTGGCCGAACGGGGCTTCCCCATCACCGACGAAGACCGTGAGCTCGCGATCGCCACCGTCGGCGAGCGCGACGGCAACGACACCGAGATCCAGATCCTGATCGACACGGTCGCGATCAGCTACACCGTCGGCCGTTGGACCGATGCCGAGGCCGCCAACCTCGACGAACCCGAACCGCCGAATTATCTCTGTTCGAACCATCTCCTCGTCGAAACCGAGGAGGAAGCCCAAGCAGCCCTGGAGCGCTTCGACGCCGGCGAGGCATTCGCCGACCTGGCGATCGAACTGTCGACCGGCCCCTCTGGGCCGAGCGGCGGTGATCTCGGCTGCGCGATCGAGGGCCAGTTCGTGCCCGAATTCGAGGAGGCCGCCTACGCCGGTGCAGCCGGCGATGTTGTCGGTCCGGTGGAGACCACCTTCGGCTGGCACCTCATTGAGATCGAGAGCGTCGGCCCTGCCACCGTCGACAACCATCCCGATGCCGATCCGGCTGCCCTCGCACAGATTGCCCTCGACATGCAGAACGGCATGGTCAACCTGCTGATCCTCGATCTCGAAGGCACCGCTGCTGCGAACTTCCGCGATCAGGCCGCTGTCGATCCCGCGATCGGCACGCTCGCCGACGACAGCCTCGAGGTCACCCCACCCGGCTGATGGGAGCGGCGCAGCCCGAGCCGCTACCGTCGCTCAGGATGCGTGTCCTCGAACTGTGGCGCTATCCGATCAAATCGATCGGCGGTGAGCGGCTCGACGTTGCCGAGCTCAACGAATTCGGCATCGTCGGCGACCGTGGCTGGGGCCTGGTCGACGAGGAGACGGGCAACGTCCTCACCGCCCGTCGGGCGCCCACGTTGCTGATGGCGACGTGCGCGATCATCGACAGGACGCCGGTGACGACCACGGTCGACGGTGATGTGCTGCGCACATCGGCGGACTACAGCAACTGGCTCGGTCGACCAGTCCGGCTCGAACGCGCCGGCGACACCGGCGGCACCTACGAGAACCCGATGGATTTCGAGAACGACGCCGACTGGATCAGCTGGCAAGGACCCGCCGGTGCCTGGCACGACTCCGGGCGGGCTCGCGTCTCGATCGTCAGCACCGCCTCTCTCGGCGACTGGGACGGTCGCCGATTCCGTTCGAACGTGATCGTCGACAGCGCCGGTGAGGACGACCTGATCGGTGAGCGCGTCACGATCGGCGCCGCAACGCTCAACGTCACGAAGGGCATCGACCGGTGTGTGATGGTCACCCGTCCTCAGCCCGGCCTCGACCGCGACCTGTCCGTACTGACAACACTCCTGAGGGCCGACGTCACGACCCTGAGTGTCGGCGCCACCGTCGAGGTTGCCGGAACTGTCCAGGTCGGGGACGAGGTCATCGCGGTCCCCGCATGACCGCCCCCCGTCTGATCCTGTGTCTTGCCACGGTCATGGTGCTCTCCGCGTGCGGCGAAGGCGGAGGCAACGACACCCCCAGCGCAACTGAGTCGCTCGCCATCGAGACCTATGTCGGCAGCGAACTGTCGCTCGACGAGCAACGCTGCATTCTCGAAGGCGCCGAGGTGCTCGACATCGAACTTGAACGCATCACCGCCGACGACCTCACGGCCGATGAAGACGGCGAACTCCTCGCCATCGTCGCCGAGTGTCTCGAGGATCCGGCGTCGTTCGAGCCGTTCGTCGACTCCTTCATCGCTGGCGCAGCCGAAGGCGGCACCAACCTCACCCGCAGCGAGGCGCAGTGCGCGATCCGAGCGCTCGAGACCGCCGGGGATGAGGAGGAGATCCTGGCGTGTCTGAGCGACGAGACCCTCGAATCGATCGAGGATCCGACGATCGATCTCCTGAGCGACCAGTGCCGACGCGGCAACAACCAGGCGTGCGACGAGCTCTACCGGAGCGCCCCCGAGGGCAGCGATGCCTCGATCTATGGCATGACGTGCGCAAACCGGCTGCCCGAAGGCACCGGCTTCACCTGCTTCGACGAACTCGGCTGATCAGCTGTCGTCGCCGGCGGGCGGACGATAGAAGATCGCAAGCTGTGCGAGCGCAGCGCCGACACCGCCGACCGCGGCGATCAACAAGCCGGTAACGCCGTCGAGATCTTTGATGAGATCCAGCGCATGGTCGAGGCTGTATTCGCCGGGACCGATGGTGGCGACGCCGATGGCGAGGATGGCGTAGATGAAGTTCAGCTCGATGCCGTCCTTCGCCGACATGAAGCCGTTTTCCCAGTGGACGGTGGCGCCCGCCACCCACATGAGTGCGACGATGGCCAGTGCGGCGAGCGGGGTGACGAGGCCGAGCGCGAAGAGGATGCCCGCCCCGAGTTCCGTGCTCGCAGCGAGGATGGCGTGGAAACGGCCAGGGCGCATGCCCATCGAGTCGAACCAGCCCGCGGTACCCACGATCTTTCCGCCCTTGAAGAACTTCTGGTACCCGTGTGCGGCCATGGCGATGCCGGCGCAGACCCGAACTACCAACAGGCCCAGACTCGCGGCGTCAGCGTCGACGATGTGGTTCTGAGCGATCAGTGAGCTGGACATGGGGATCTCCTCTCCGGCGGCGCAGTGTAGAAGACTCCCCTGATGACCGTCTCAATCCTCGCCGCCGTGCGGAGCCCGTTTGCCGAGGCCGATGGTGTGCTTGCAGGCTGGCATCCGGTCGATCTGGGTAGCGAGATCGCCAGGGCGGCGATCACCCGAGCGGGGGTGACCGCGGCATCGCTCGATCATGTGTGGGTGGGGTGCGACGAGCCGGTCGGCGCGCAGGGCGCCAATCTCGCACGGGCGATCGTGCTCGCCGCCGGTTGGCCGGTCACCCTCGGCGGTACCGTCATCGAGGCTGGCCCTCACAGCGGTGTGGCTGCGCTCAACGCGGCGTTCGATGCCATCGAGGCCGGGCGGGTCGAGCGGGCGATCGTGCTCGGCGTGTCGAGCGCATCGATCGTGCAGCCTGGTGCCGCTGCGCTCGCTCGCCTCTACGGCCGTCCCTGGGGTGATGGCCCAGCAGCCCGCTTTGCCGACGACGGCGGACTCATCCCGCCCGTCGTTGCTGCCGACCGCCACGCAGCAGCGTTGGCCATCGATCGATCGGCACAGGATGCGTGGGGGCGGCGGGCGCTCGAACGCCGCACTCCCCCACCCGCCGGCGCGATTCTGGCCGTCGGTGCCCGGCCCGGCGATGCGGTTGCCGTCCAGCGCGACACGCCCGTGACCACCGACGTCACCCGTTCTATCGAGCACGAACTCGAACCGATCTTCGACGCCGATGGCACCACCACCGCCCTGACATTCGCTCCGGCGGCGGACGGGGTCGTCGCCCTCGTGCTCGGCCGCACCGGCGAGGCGCTCGGTGAGGTCGAGATGACGACGAGCCGTGCCGGCTCGCCGCTCGATGTCGTCTCCGTTCGCCCCGATCGCGACGTGGATCGGCTGGACCTCGCAGCGATCTCGGCGTCGACAGCGTTGTCAGCACTTGCACTCGACGAGTTCGACCCGGCGCTGGTCGACATCGATGGCAGCACGACCGCGGTCGGCGACGCGGCCGCCGCCGAAGATCTCCGCCCGCTGGTCGATGGTCTGCACCGTTCTCCGGCGGGCACAACCGGCTTCGGCGCCCGCGTCGGTGCCGGCGCCGCGGCAGGTTACGTCTGGCGGCGGCTCTAGCCTGACGACGTGGAGCTCTTCGGCTACCCAATCCTCAACATCGCCATCGCGGTCACAATCGGGTACTTCTTTTGGCGTACCGGGTTTCGGATCCTGCGTGGCATGGCGGCGCCGATCCCCGAGCCGCCGCCGCCAGGCGAGCTGCGGAAGGTCAAGATCATGTACCGGTGCGGCATCTGCGGCACCGAGGTTCGCATGACGGTGGCGCCCGATCAGGAGCCACCGCCGCCTCGCCACTGTCTCGAGGACATGGACCTCGTCGCCCCGATCGACGACTGATCCCCGACAAGCGCCGTTGTCCACAGCCTGTGGACAACAGTGGGGAGAATTACACGAGTGTGATTCCGGGCCAGGGTGAACCATCCCCCGAACCGGCCTATCCTCTCCGCCATGTCGCAGAAGCCTGCCAAGCGTCGAGTGTCCGGTGGTCGTACCACGCCGAAGGGTACGCGCCCCGATGGTTTCACCCCCGAGACCGTGAGCCACACCGGCCACGAAGACCTGCCGCCGAGCCCGCCATGGGTCCCTGCGCTGATGTTCGGCCTGCTCGGCCTCGGCATCGCCGTGATCCTGCTCAACTATGTCGGCTCGATCTGGGACACCAACAACGGCATCCTGCTGCTCGGCCTCGGCATGATTCTCGGCGGCATCGTGACCGCCACCCAATACCGCTGATTCGCCGACACCCGGCTCAGTCGAAGTTCTCCCAATAGCGGCTCGGCATCGGGCCCTGCTGGTGCTTGTACTTCGACTTGAGTTCGCTCGACCCGTACGGCGTATCGGCCGGGGTGGTCATCTGCTGGAAGCTGATCTGCCCGATCTTCATGTTCGGATACAGCGTGATCGGCAGGTTGGCGACATTGCTCAGCTCAAGCGTGAGTTGGCCGTCGAAACCGGCGTCGACGAAGCCAGCGGTCGAGTGAATGAGCAATCCGAGACGACCGAGCGACGACTTGCCCTCGAGACGAGCGACAAGATCGTCGGGCACAGCGACGCGCTCCAGTGTCGAGCCGAGCACGAACTCACCCGGATGGAGAATGAACGGCTCCTCACCACTACCGGGCACCTCGACCAGCTCCGTCAGCTCTTCGAGGTTCTGCTTGACATCGATGTGCCCCATGGCGTGGTTCTTGAACACCCGGAAGAAGCGGTCGAGACGGAGATCGATCGACGACGGCTGCAACGAGTTCGGGCCGAGCGGGTCGATGATGATGCGCCCGGCGTCGAGCTGCTCGCGAAGGGTTCGGTCGGACAGGATCACGGGGATTCTCCAGCATTCTGCGTGGCGTGCAGGGGTGTCGGGACAGCGTCGGGATCGACCTCGACGGGTCCGCTTCGATCAGGGTGGTCGCCGAGGCGGGCGTCGTCAACGTCGAGCAACTCGAGTTGGGCGCCGCGGGCGGCTTGCGCGCCCTCCATCCAGTGGCGGCGACACAACAGGTCGTAGGTGACCTCGCCGGCGGTAGGCCCGCCGGTGTCGCCGACGACGACGGTGGCGCCGCTGATGACCTGGACCCCGTCGACAAATCGGGCGTTGTGCGTGGCGCGTGCACCGCACCAACACCGGGCTTCAACCTGGATCTCGGTGCGGGTGTCGGCAAGCTCCATCAGCCGAGCCGACCCGTCGAACATGACGCCCTGGAAGGTGGTGAGAAGGCCGAACGTGTAGACGTCGACGCCGAGTTCGTCGACAACTCGAGCCAACTGTTCGCACTGAGCCGGCTGATAGAACTGCACCTCGTCGCAGATCACGGCGTTGAGATGGCCGAGCGACTTGGCCCGCTGCCGGATCAGGTCGAAGAGGTCGGATGACGGCTCAACGATTTCGGCGTCGGCCGACACGCCGAGTCGACTCGACACTCGACCTTCTCGACGGTCAAGCTGAGTCATCAGCAGGGTGGTGAGACCACGGGCGCGCAGGTTGTGGTGGATCTGCAGGGCCTGGGTGCTTTTCCCCGACCCCATCGTCCCGAAGGTGAACCGCAGCTTCGCCATCGGCGGCGACCCTACCCGCTCCGCGGGGTCACCATCGCCTCGACTCCGCGACGGTGCCGATCACCGCTCGACAAGCACGGCATCGGCCTCAACCGCACCCGTCCAGCAGTACAGCAAGACGGTCGGCTCGGCCCCGAAACGCTGCGCATGGCGGTGCCACGGCGGGTTGTGGACGGCGTCGCCTGGGATCGAGTCGGTCCAGGTTCCGTCCTCGGTGCCGAACGCCGGTGTGCCGGCGAGGACGTGATAGAGCTCCTCTGCTTCATGCTCGTGAAGGGGGTACTCGAGGTGCGGGCCCCACACGCCGATCCCAACTCGCACCGACGGATGCTCGATGATCGACGGTGCGGGACCCACGAGTTGCACGTACCCATAGTTGGCGAGGTACTCGTCGCTCAGGATGTCGAGATAGCCGGCGGTCTGACGCCAGGGCAGATCATGGGCGATGCGGAGAAACTCCTCGATGACGGCGTCCAATGCCGCTTCACCGGTCGGACCGACCGCGGCCAGGTGGCGGGTAACGGTGAGCGGCGGAGCGGGCGGAATCTCGTCAGGCGAGCGGACCGCATCGAGTACGTCGAGCACCTCGGCGACCATCGGAAACTCCGGCACCGTTGGCCGCGAACGGTGGAACGCTGCGATTCGGTCGAGCAGTTCGTCGATCACGCCCCGAGTGTGCCACGCCGAGGGTCCCGCTACGATCGGCGCTCTTCGCGGGTGTAGTTCAATGGTAGAACATCAGCTTCCCAAGCTGAGAACGCGAGTTCGATTCTCGTCACCCGCTCCACGGCATCACGCACGGCCTCGCTCACGTCGAGCGACGTCCGGGTCGGCGAGCCTGATGAGCGCAGAATCGGTTGATCCGCTGTCGTCGGTGACACCGAGCGCCTCGGCGACGATCGTGCTCAACGCCGGAACGCTGAAATCGGTGTCTTTGCCCTGGTGGTAGAAGCGACCGTCGTCGACGGTCACATCCGGATCCCACTCGATGTCAACATCGGTTGGGGATGTCGCCGTGAGCTTCTTGAGCTTCCAGTGACAGCGCCGACCACCGGGCCGATCGATCAGAACTTCAGCGTGGCGCAACATCGCCATCATGTCGTTCCAGTCCCACCGGCCGTGATGCTCATCGAGATGACGCTGGTGCCAGCGATGCTTGAACGGGATCGGATGTGCGAAGTGCAGGATCCGGTCGATGTCGAAGCGGGACAGTTCGAGACGGGCGTGCGGTCCGCTGCTCAGAGTCGGCCCTCGGCCTCGCGCTCGCGTCGCACCTCGTCGAGGAGGACGTCCTTCGCCCGGATCTTCGCAGCCCGGCCGGGCAGCCGACGCAGGTGGGCGGCCGAGCGGGAGACGGCGTAGAAGCTTTCGGTCACACCTTCAGCGTCGTGACTGAAATCGGCGGCTTGGGATGCCTCGAGGCCGAGCTTGCGGGCTTCGTCGAAGGCGTCGACGTTGGCACCGAGGAAGACGAAGGCCCAGCCGTCGTCGCTGCGGCTGCGGACGAGCTCGCGGATCTCTTCGGCGGTTCGACGCTGGCTGGCGTTCTCGTAGCCGTCGGTGATGATCGCCACGAGCTGGAACTCGTCAGGGTCGGCGGCGACTCGTGCGTCGATCCGATCGACGACAGCGCCGACCGCGTCGAGGAGGGGGGTTGAGCCTCGGGGTCGGTACGTGTCGGCATCGAGGTTGGAGGCACCGGCGATGGGAGCGGCGTCGAGAACGACCTCCTGGGGATCCTGCCCGTCGAATTGCACGAGGGTGACTCGGCACTCGCCGGGCAGCTGACGCTGTTCGTCGAGGAACGTGTTGAACCCACCGATGGTGTCGTCGGCGACCGACCCCATGGAGCCGCTGCGATCAAGCAGCACCGTCACGTGCACGCGCTCGGCATCGTTGGCGGAGGTCGGCGTGGCGGACGCAGGGCGAGGGGTGCCTGCCGCTGCGTCGACGAGACGACGGCCGAGCTCTCCGATGCGTTTGCCCGCTTCCACTTCGTCTCGCAGGTGGGCCGGGAGCGCGTCGGCACCGTGGAGGGCACCGGCGAGCGAGCCGGTGAGGGCGGCGACGGTGTCGGCGTCGAAGCCGGCGTTGACGGCTCGGACGATCGCTTCGGCCGGGTCGTCGCGGTGGGCCAGGAAGAACCAGAGTGCTGCGGGCAGAGCCTCCAGCACATAGGCACCGTTGTGGATGTGCGCCATCGCCTCAGCCCAGGGGGTGTCGAGAAGGCCACCGACCTCACGGATGCGGTCGGCGAGACGCACCTGGCCGAGATCCCGGTCGGTGCGGCGCTCGACTCCGCTGACATCGGCGAAGTCGGAGCCGAGCACGTCGACGAGTTCATTGAGGAAGGCGGCCGGGTCGAAGGTTGCGGCGTCGGTCCGGGCAAGCCGGGCGACGGCGTAGGCCTGCACCATGCCGGCGGCGACGGCAAGACGATCGGCGTGGGTGACGATCGTGTTGCGGGCCGCAGCGGTACGCAGCGCCTCGAGATCGGTCACGTGACGCAAGCCCACAGCGGTGGCTCGAACGATGGCGCCATCACCCGCCGAGGGCATCCCGGCGCGGTGCCAGGGCCGGCCGTCGCTCAGACGGATCACGGCCTCACGGGCGGCGTTGGCCACATTCCGACGGGAGCGGATGCCACGGATCATGCGGGCAGCGAAGGCAGCGGGATGGGTCTGATCTGCTTCGAGGAGCGCTTCTGCGGTCTGGAGCATGAGCTTGGTGTCGCCGCCGTAGCTCCCGACGCGGAGATCACGGGCAGAGGCGGGCAGTCGGAACTCACGGATCTCGCCGTGATGGGCACGGATCTGCTCCGGGGTGAGCCCCTCGACGGGGCAGCCGAGCGCATCGCCGATGGCAGCACCGAGCATGGCACCACGAGCACGGTCGTGGGTGGCGGTGCCGGCTTCGGCAAAGGCTCGAGTGGCGGTGTCGCCAGCGGGGCTGGTGGGAACGAGGCCTCGAGAGGCAAGTTCCGCTTCGACATCGGGTTGGTTTTGGGGGGATTCGGGGGTGTTGGTCACGTGCGCTCCTGGGCTTGGCTTCCGTCGTTTTTGTCGTACCGACACATAGTAGCCGGTAGTTTGTGTCATAGCAACACTTATAGCGTTG
>Ga0255768_10002190_pt1 | contig 19695 bp, 18 predicted proteins | sample 071ome_33_FD_179983 | JGI IMG/M metagenome (GOLD analysis project Ga0255768, IMG submission 179983) | Coastal salt marsh microbial communities from the Groves Creek Marsh, Skidaway Island, Georgia - 071412AT metaG (version 2) | ecosystem: Environmental > Aquatic > Marine > Intertidal zone >...
AGTATTGATGTCACTTTGGCCTCTAATATGGTATGGAGCAAGCCCGTCATCACCGACTAATGGAGAAATCACCCTTCCTGTTCGAGTATTGACGACCTGTCTACGTTTGTTTACCACACAAGACTCTAGAGCCTTAATCATCTTCCTCTCTAAATACCCCGATTTAGCGATATTTCCTTGCCCGGATTCTATCGTAGACCTTATTCCAGCGGTAGAGGTAAACCAATACTCGTCGGGCTCCATACCTTTCGAGTATCCGCTTTTTACGAATCCCGTATGTCTAGGGTGGAGTAATGGCAATTGCTCCCCATTTATGGTCAGTGGGTAGTGAGGGAGCGCTCTTCTCGGAGTTATACCGTAGGTTATCCTGTTAGCCCCAACTCTGACCTGACCATAACTACCGGCCATTTGTCTGACGTTCTCGTCTTTTCCTCTTGCTCTAGAGCGAACGGCAACCTGCATAGGGTTCCCACTGCCTTGAGAGTCTTCTATTGGCCTAAGAATGTCGTTTTCGTACTCATCTACTATCTCTAGAACCTTTTCTTCCAAGTAAGAGATTTTGTCTGCGTCGGCAACAGCCAACTTTGCTGGGTCGTTAAGTCTAACATACTCCATCAATCTACCCTCTTCGAAGGCGGTTTCTACCTCTAGAATGGCGTGTGCTGCTTCGTCATACTTCTCCTCGACGATTTCCTCTACTTCCCTTGTGGTTGATACGTCTGCTACCCCCATTGTATAGCCTATTACCCTGTGTCCTGAGAATCCCAGCCTAGTTACTAGTTCGATATACTCGCTTAGTTTCTCCAATCCTTTCTCATATCCTTCGTGGTAGATGAAACTAGGGGCGATAGAAGCGCCCCCTTCCCCGAAGGCATCCTTTTCTAGCGTTCCTTGGAGTAGTTTACCATCTATGATTACTACTCTTTCCTTCTGCTTCTTACCATCTTTATACTCAATATTACCTATATCATCTACTCTAGGACTATTACCTATGAATGTAGCAGATACATATTCAGCATCTAGTATAGTAAATAGGTGATTGAACACGGCTCTACCGGTGTAACATGGCTTACCATCAGGGGATGTATAATCGGATTCGGGTAGACTCAGTATCTGCCTCTTCTCCCCCTTCTGCTTACCTGACCTTATCTCACTGTATACCGTAGAGTAACAGTCTGCTAGCGCCTTCTTAGAGAGGTAAGGTATGCCTTCATCGGTAAATCCTAGGCTACCGTTCCACTCTCCTACCCTTCTCTTATCAGTATGCGTGAGTAAGTAAAGGCCACTTGTTTGGTCTTGGTCGGTAGCGACCGTCAATTTACCGTACCTAGCGTGAATTATGTTCTTAGTCAGTAGCATTAGTTCTTCTGCTTCTTTCCTTGCCTCGTCTGACCTAACGAAATGCAGTTTCATCGCGTCGCCATCGTAGTCAGCGTTGAATGGGATACACACTGTTGGGTTCATTCTGAGTGACTTAGTCGGTACTGGTACTATTCTAAACGCCATTATTGATTGCCTATGAAGCGAAGGAGCACGGTTGAACAGCCCGATATCGCCCTTGATTAGGTTCCTTTCTAGATACATCCCTTCGTCCAAGACGGCAAAATAGTCGTATTCTGACCCTACTTCGATGTTCTTTGCCGACATGGTGCTTTCATGCGGGTGACCATCCATGTAAATTGCCGTTGCAGCCGGATATTTCCCATCAATTCCGTTTTGAATCAACTGCAAGCACTCCTTCATGTTGTCCTTGGTGACCTTAATCGGATAGGAGACCTTCTTACATACGCTCAATGGGACTCCGACTTCGTCGATTGCTAGGTTAGAGTCAGGGCTGATTACAGAATATGCGACGCTTTCGACGTACTTTGACTGCAAATTGTTCCTGAAACGGCCCTTTTTCCCCTCTAGACGATTCAAAATGCCTTTCATAGAGGTCTTCTTGACCGACCCATTGTAGCCAAATCTGTAACTATCCCCACCTGAGCCTATGTAGTCCAAGTGATTGTCGAATATCCGGCTAACTGCAAGGTAAATCTGAAATGCTGCTCTGTTTTTGCGAGAATCCGACGCACTGGAGTTTTTCAACTCCCGATATTTGTTAGAGGCGTAGACGACTGTCATGTATAGTTTCGTCAGGTCATTGTCGTCGGGTTCTCCTGATAACCCGAATGTCATCGGTCTAGCCGTGTTCGGAGCGACTAACAGGGTCTTGATGAACAGGTTCTCCGGCCTAGAGTTCTCAGAATCCATACCATAGAAAGCGCACTCGTCATTGGGTATCCTCTCCAATATGGCCCTGACCATGTTGTAATCGAGCCCTTCCAGTTTCACTCCCTCCATATACTCGGTGGAGGGTGACTCGAAGTTGAATACTCCTCCCCTGTTACCACCGTTATAGAACTCCAACTTCGTCGATTCCTTACCACAATGGGGACATGGCCCGTCTACTATCTTGTCTTTGACGATATTACTTATCCTCCTGAAGGAAAAGTCATTCCTACCGCCTATGAGGAACTCCTGCTCTATTCTTGGTCTCATAGCGTCTATGACGTTCTGAGGAGTCCTTATCCTGCTACAATGATGACAAACTCGGTTTAGTATTTTCATTATTGGCTTGTTGGGGTCTCCCTTGCCTTTCTTATTACCCATGTAGATGACTTTCGGGACAGAAATGGGTAAATCTATCCTCCCGAAGTGACCTTGGCACTGCTGCATAGCGGAAGTGCCAGCGCCGTGCTCCGTCTGAACTGTTAGGTTACATGTAGTGCAAGCCTCTTCGTTCGATGTGCTACCCATTCTAAGGTCTGAAACACCATTGACTATCGCGGTCCCGTCCTCTGTTCTGCTATCGTCAACAGTAACTTCCATGACCGATAACTTGGTGATTTCTTCGTCAGACATAAGGCCCATCTGCAATCCGGAGAACTCTTTCTTCGAATGGTAGATTAGGTCGCTGTTACTTATTCTGTAATATTCCTCCTCCTCGGAACCGAACGACTTCTTCGGTAAAGTTGCTTTGAGGGGTGTTTTCAGAACTATTGTGCCTTTACCCACTCCTTCGGGTACTACATCGGGGTACTTCTCTGATACGTCTTCGGCAAACATCGTGATTCTTGCTAGTAGATAGTTACTGTGCGCTGCTCTCAGACCGGCAGCATCAGGGTGATTTTTGAGGAACCTAATAGCGGAAGCCTTTGTCGTAGGAAACCATTTGTGACGTATTCTGCCTGTCGAAATATCGAGTAGAAGATTGCCTTCCTCGTCAATATCTTCCGGTCGGAAGAACCAGTAGAAGTGAACAGGCTCCATCTTATCAGTCCACAACGATGCTTACCCTGCAAATAAGCCTACCCTCGGGCGTGATGATAAGCAATCATGTCTGCAAAGTCGTTCATCGGGTGGTTAGAGTGGGATTTTATCCACTGAAAGTGTATATCGCAGGGGTATTCGTCTAGTAGGGCGTCAACTTCCTCGGTGATTGACTTCATTTTTGACGTCCTCACCGGCCTAGTGCCGGCGGCTATCTCCAGCGCAGGCTCGCAGTCTGAGCATATTCGGAAAGTGGTGTCTTCGTCTACTAGTGGTAGGCACTCCTTCAAGGCAAGTGAAATAGCCGCTAGTTCGGCGTAGACGTTGTTCCTCTTCTTGATTGGTATGGTCATCCCCTTCGACATGACTACCCTATCGGCCTTAACGTCCAATAGAACGAAACTGATTCCTGCCAAAGAATTGTTTCTTCTGCGATTCGACCCCACTGAGGCGTCAGTGTAGCAATTGATTTCGTTCAGATTATCACTTTCCGGTAGTATTCTACGGAGCCACCGGTCTTTGACTCCCTAGTTATCTTAACTACGTCGCCGGCGTTTATCTCTATTCCCTTGTTCCTAAGCATCTCTAGTGCCTTGTCGGACCACTTAATCAGTGGGAGTTCCTCCATGTCTAGATTTGCTTTCTTTAGTTCCCTCTTCGTCGCTGTCATAGACAGTTTCTCGTGCTTGGGAAGTCCCACCCAAGTCATTCAGGCACTCTCCTCAGTCTTCTTCGCCTTCTTCGGCCCATAAAACGTCGTCGTAGTCATCGTACCAATCGTCTTCGTCTTCTTCCTCGTCGTCTTCGTCTTCTTCCTCGTCGTCTGAGTCGTCTTCTGACTCCTCTGACTCTTCGGATTCTTCGCCTGAATCGGCGGGGGGCTCTTCCACATCTGATTCAGCAGGGGGAGCGTCATCGGTATCTTCGGCGGAATCATCATCTCCGGCGTCAGCATCGGTAGTTTCCGGCTCAACATCTTCGTTTTCCTCCTCCTCTTCGGGTGATTCCTCGCCCTCCGGAAGGGGTTGCTCCTTTTGGGTCTCTTCCTCGTCCAAATCGTCCCAATCTAAGTCTTCCCATTCGTCTTCCCAGTCTTCGTCCTTGACGACTTCCTTTACTTCCTTGGGCTTTTCCTTCGCTTTAGGGGCCTCTCTCTTGAGGTCTAAGTCGCTTTCTTCTTCTTCCTCGTCTAGGTCGTCGAAATCGTAGTCTTCTCCTTCAGGGTCAATCAGTTCAGTGCAGTCTTTCAGTTCTATGGTTTCGTACTTTTTCAAGTCAAATACCTCTAGAAACTTGTCTAACTTGTTGTCTGCGCTTTCTTCATTCATCGCGTGAATCACTATTGTCATGTCTACCTCGAAGGACTTCATACACGGTTCTGACATTAACATCTACTTGAGTGTGACCATTGTGGTCACTGCAACTATGTTAAGTGACCATAGAACTCGTTAAGTAGTGAACACCGGTCCCAAAGACCGATGGCCCTGACCGAGAAGAGGAAGATGCTGTTTCGAAACATCCGTGTAAGAGCGGCTGAAATAGAGTGGCTGAAATCAGAGAAACTCGGAAGTGAGGCATTATGGGAGACTCTCAAAAGAATCCGAGAGGAAAGGCAAGTAGGACAATTGAAAAAGGAAGGCAAAATATGAACGAACACAAACACGAATGCAAGTACTGCGAAGAGCAATTCGACGAGGAAAAGATGCTGAAGAAGCATTACTACGTCGAGCACCCTAAGAAACCAAACCCCCTAAGTAATAAGATAGGTAGAAAGTATGGTAGAATAGTAGGTAATATAGAGAGATGCTTCTATGCCTATGAGAAGAGTAACGTAGCAGTACTATCTACTAGTCAGATAGAGAGTTGGTATAATGAGAGATACAAGAACGGTATCACCAAGCAAAGGCTCTCCCACTTCCTAAGAACTCGTTCTCAATTCAGAAAGGTCAAGAAGGCACGTTTCAAGAGTACTAACCTAACAGAATCATGGTGGTCCCTAGGTGAGGTAGAAGGTCCTATCGAAGTGGATATCAGCGGACACTGGGTAGAAGTGCCTCTAGTCGATAATTGAAGGATACCGGTATCCTTTCCGACGTACTAATAATGAGGGGAAGGGATGAACCTAAACCAAATTGAAATAAAAATCGGACAACGATGGAAGGGGAACGACAGTGGAAGAATAAAGACCGTTGAGAATGTAAGTCCAGCGGGAATGGTTCTTCTACTGAACGGTAGAATGAAGAACGGGGTACGTGAAAACACTCTGCGTTCGAACTACACATTGTTAGACTAGATACGCGTAGGACTAATTTCAAACCTAGCGTATCCGAGACCGCTTAAAGCGGATGTAACGCCTCTAGGGGGACACCCTCCTAGATGGCTTATTAGATTCACATGAGTGAAATGAGAGAAACACTGGAAAGGATGAAAGGACAATGGACACAACTGAACTACCAAGACAAAAGAGCAATTTTGTTCATTAATTGGTTATGCTTAGGCAATACGCTAGTGCTTATGTTCGTACAAATCGGATTAGGCGAATGGTCTAATGGTGTCTTAATTGAGACAAACGATAGTTACAACAGCATAGCGATGTTTATGTTCTTCGTATTAGGCCCGATATGGGTAATATACGAATTGATTGACATGTACTATAATCCAACCAATAATACATAGGAAGGCGACCTTAATCGTCAATGAAAGAGGTTCAGCAGTAAGACCGGCCAATTGAGGCGAAAACTGCTATCAGACAGAGAATGTCAGATACCGGTATGGTTTCTGACGTATTAACAATGAGGGGGAGAAAGGAATCTCCCCATCAGATAGCGGCATTTTAATAGATGCCGTGTGGCTACAAGTAGTAGTCACACACCCCATAGAAATCTGCTTCGGCGGAGTTTCGGGTCTCGACCCGAATCGGGCTTATTCGCTCCGGCGGGTAAGAATATTCTATGGGATTAATTCCAAAATATCAGATAGATACTAGATATTTTAACAAAAAAACTCTATCGTGCCTAGCATGATTTAGTTAAGTAAGTGCTTGAGTGGCAAATACCCGCAAGGGGGCATGAACGTTGCAGAAATGCAGGGTTGAACCACGCACAGTAATTGTATGCCAACCCGTCTTGAACGGTGGTACAGAACTCTGAATATTATAGCATACTACGCTTATCAATTAACTACCCTGACCGCTTCAAGGCGAAGGTGGTGATAGACGAGGTAATCTCAGAGGTACTTGCTTGATGATAATAATCTTGCATTAGATGGAATTACTAGGGGTAAATATGGTACATCGATGAAACCACGGACGCATGGTTTCAATCGGTGAGTATACCATGGACTATGCTGGAAAGCGATAACCAACGACGACGAGTTGCCTAGGCAACAAATCGAAGATGGCCGCCAAAGGCAGACATACCGCAAGGTGTTGTCAGGTGGGTTCGATTCCTGCCTACTTCACCTTAACAGATAGAATAGAAAGAAAAATTGCTATCACTGCATTTTCGCCAAGAGGGGCAAAGATGTTCGGCTACGACGGTGCTCTACACCGCTCCCGGCTGGACACCCGATGACGGGCTAGAGGAGAGACGTTGCGAGTCTCGAATCGAAAGAGGATGCAGTATCTACTAGCACTCACATGGGACAACCCACATACGATTGGGTCCCTGCCGTGGATAGCGGAAGCGTGAGTATATCGTAGGAGAGTTGAGTCAGAAGGTTCGCTACTGGAAGACAACACTCGTGGTAGGTGAGGGAAGATGAATTAAAACAAGGCATCATGGCTGGACAACAATCCGGCTGTGGTGCCTTATTTTTTTTACTAGATAACATGAAAATAATAAATACTGATTCTGTTAAAAAAAATTGGAAGGAATGGAGTAAAGAAGAAGTTACTAAATGGATTCTACACCTAAAAGATGTGTGGGCGTTTCCCACGAATGATAATGCTAGGCCGTCCTTAGATGGCTACAGAAAGTTGAGCGGAATCACCATCTTAAGAGGGGCTGACCTGAGGGGGATTTTATCTCCCACTTACTTGTATAAAGTCGAGTTAGATGGGGCTGACCTGAGGGGAACCAACTTTAGTAAAAGTTACCTACAACTGGTTGACTTCACTGGAGCCAACCTAGAACGGGCTAGCCTGCGAGGTGTCACCGGTGCCGCTTTCGGTACGGTGGGCTTAGCGGCTGGTGTGTACTTTGACGAGGCTAACCTGAAAGGGGCTGACTTCACAGGGGCTACCCTGAGAGAGGCTACCTTTGGGTATGCTGACTTGAGAGGGACTGACTTCACTGGAGCCGACATAACAGGGGCTGACCTGACAGGGGCCAAATGGGACGAAAATACCCGTTGGCCCGAAGGATTTACTCCACCTGCAAAATCCTCGGAAGAAGAGGAATGAGAAACCAAAGTCGTCTTCGGGCGCAACTAGATGGATGAAGAGATTCAAGAATCAATCAAAAAGGAATGTAATGACGTGGTGTATTGGGTCGACAAGGAAAAGCGAGCAAAAAAATCTGGAGATAAGTCTAGAGACCGCTTGTTGGACCTTGTGGAAAAACACTACAAAGACCAACTTCCTACTGACGGCAACTTTGCTGATATTATAGTCGAAGGTTACGAGATATGCGTTGCTAATCACCGTAACAGATACAACACTATACTATCCGTGCAAGAAGCCTTAGAGCCACCGATACCGGTGACTATGGAAAGTATGACAGCAGAAGATGGCCCATCGTGGGCTTTTGCTGCATTAGCGTCACTACTTCCGACAAACGAGGAAGAATAATCCTAAGGGAGACAGGGGGGCTCAAGCCTCCCTGTCTTGCCGAATAAGAAGAGTGATAAATACATTAACTAGATGAGTAGTCTGATGAAAGACATCTTGGTATGTGACCAAGAAGGATGCAGCAAAGAGGCTTACAGAGTCGTCCCTAGAAAAGGAGAACATAAAGGAGAAATATTCTGGCTCTGTGTGGAACACAAGGACGCTCTAGAATGAGCGCCTACTAGAGAGATTGTTATGGTTAGGAGAAACCAAAATAGGTATATTCCTACCAGTAGACTCACTCCCTTAGAAAACAGATTGAGGGAAGTGGCTGGGAAGCAGATAGATTTGACTTTGTCAAATCATGCTCGAAAGCGATTTGTCGAAAGGATGGGAATGACCTACAAACAGATGAAGAAACAATATGGTGACCCTTCGGTAATCAAGATGACAATACCACAAGAGTATGTTTATCTTAACGATGTACGAGACCCGATTAGGGAAACCCTAGATTTCGAAACAATGACATTTCAGATAATTCAAAGCCGAGCGAAGTTCATAATCGCTTGGGATGTTGACGAAGAAGGAAAGGAAACGTGGACAGCGATTACCTTCTACTGGATGTCACGGGCTTAACGCCCTACTAGATGAGGATAAAAATTAAATCCGTAATAACTGGGAAGTGTGAGCATGTGGGATGAGAAACAACTCATGGTGGATATCGCCTTGAAGAAGAAGACCGTGTGCGAAAACGCTGGACTAGTGGAGACCTGCGATATGGTATTCCTTTACGTTCCGCAGAAAAAGTTCTGCGACGAATGTATGAAAACAATTCTCGAGGAGCGCAAAGAGCATAGGAACAGGAAACAGCGAGAGTATCGCAAGAAGAACTACGAGAAGGTTCGTGCGATAGAACGCCGGTCTGTATGGAGAAAGCGTGAGAAGATAAATGCGAAAGCACTCGCAAGATACCACGCAAACAAGGAGAAGTGATTCTCCTACTAGATGAGTGAACGAAAAGGAACCGTCAAAAATAGAATAAGGAACATAGCAGCAGAGGCAATAACTCTACAGGGGCCGATGACAGGTAGACAAATAGCGGACTATGTGATTGATAATCACAATGGGGTTCGCTGGATACCACATACGGCTGCTATTTCCGGTATCCTCGCTTCCGACAAGGAAGGGAGGTTCATCGCCGACAGGACAAAGAGAGCCGAGTGGCGATTACGGGTCTAGTACCCACTAGATGAGAATAAACATTATAGGCGTAATAATTGGGGTGAGTGAACATGCCTGCTGGTAACGGGACTACATACGACCACAAGGGACTGAAAGAAATCGCTGTGAGGTATGTAGAAGGCCTACCAGTAGGTTCGGTATTTGATGGTATAGATTTTGCAAAACATCTGTCCACGATACCGGCGAAGAAGTTCAGCAGGAAATCGAATAGGAAAAAAGTCAGTAACCACAGGGTTAGTTGGCAAAATCTGAGCAGAAGTAAGGCTTACTTCCATCAGGTGATGGGTCAACTGGACAATGTGAAGAAGGTGAATGGGATGTATCCAGACGATGCTTTCGTTGCGAAGGCTCACCTATACAAGACGTTACCTGATGGGGACCTAGAGTGCTACATGTGCTCTACGAAGTTCACCCCACGCAAGCAAGCAAGGAGCAGGGTTCTACTGAACACCTGCACCAAGAAGTGCGCGAATAAGTTCTTAGAAATACAGGCAGGGCTAGAATAGCCTTGTCCTACTAGATATACAGTATATACCGGTATTATAGATACTAATGCACTATACCGGTATGTATTCTGACGTATAGTATATGAGGGGGAGGAAAGGAACTAACATTTTCATCACCATGGAAACAAGAGACTTAGGTAAGTGATAGGCCACTATACCAACCTCCCTCTCACATTAGATAGAAAAGAATCCCTTTTTGGGATGACAGTTTATCCGGAACCTCCGGGTAACGCTTTCGATGCCTTCACCGGCGTTGATTGAGGTGGGTCAATCGGATTTATTCGATTGGCTTACTAGATAGAAAGGATTCCCTTTTGGGATGACAGTTTATCCGGAACCTCCGGGTAACGCTTTTCGGGTCGCTGACCGGTTCGATACTTTTGTAATCGGCCAGCAACTTGGATTGAGGTGAGTCAATCGGATTTATTCGATTGGTTTACTAGAATTAAGCATCATGGATTAGTTTTCATGGTGCTTATTTTTTTTTATTAGATAGACGCTCGGGTCTAGGGACACATACCTAGAACTTAAGACAAGTTTTGATTGTGCTGCCCTTGTCTGACATAAAGTCCGTCTATTTGGTCCAAGTGACCGTGCCATGCGATATGGCGATAGTGACACCTGCCCGAGAGGTGGTACTACTAGAGAGAGAACACCGCGAACCTTCGCAGACGAGGACGAAGGTAGGTTAGTAGGGTTGGCCATAGCGAGAGTCGTGGACTCACAACCCACAAACGACTCGATACGCACCTGCGTATGAGTCTGTGAAGGGTTCTTTCTTATTTTTGAGGTTGCTAAGTAGGCAGATGACCGGCGGGTCATGTAGAATAGCATTTAGGTTGGCAAGGCCATGAGCCAACCACTCTATTAGAGAGATATGGTAAAGAAACCATTTAGTTGGGACCCGGCGGGCCCACATACCCATGAAGAACCGCCAACACTGACAAAGAAAGAAAAGAGACAGATTAAGAGAATTACAAACTGGTCTAAGCAAGACCAGAAAACCTCTGACTTCAGGCAAAACAACAAGGGATACCACTTGCTTGACAAGCGTTTTACCATAGGTAGAAATTGAAGCGAATCTGCACAATTGTCAGTAAGTCGCCAAGAGGCGACCGGACCCACTTTGTGGGATACAAAAAATGAGCGGAGGATTCACTCCGCTCTAATAGTTCGCGAAAGCGAGGAGGAATAAAAATGAGTAAAATCAAAATTGATTCAAAAAGAATGACTGACATGATAATCGAACTGAGAGAGAGAGGCTTGAACCCCAACGACTACTTCGTGGTAGTAGAAGGGGCAAGCATCCTTGTAGAGGGGCAGACTACCTTGTCCGAGTTCATAGAACCGGAAAAGAAGTCTAAAATTATCAGAAGGAAGTCCGAACCAAAGAAGAAAGCGCATCCTACCAAAGGCGAGGAGAACAAGTTCAAGACCGTTAACGAAGCGAGATTGGCTACTTTGCCTGATGGGATAAAGACATTTGAAGAAGCAATGGCAGCAGCAAACGGCGACCGCCCAGCAGCGGCAGCCATACTGCATGAACTTTCAAGTGACAAGGAAATGTGGCTAACGAAGGTTAGCCGAAGGCCATCGGGAAGCGTTGTTAACTATGTAGAAAGATACATCAACTACGTGGTTCGAAAGCAGAAATCGGCAAAGCCGAAGAAAGGGAAGAAATCAAGACCTTACGTCAAGTTCACCAGCAAGGAGAGACTTGACGCACTACCTAATGGAGAAGTTACCTTTAGGGCTCACGTCGAAAGAAGTGATAGTCCTGAGGAAGCAGCATACACTCTTTCTAGAGAGTCTAGTAACCCTGCTCACTGGTTGAGGAGGACTAGCGACAGAGGTGACGGACGTATTGTCAATCACTGTATGCGTTGGCTGCGAAACAACTCTTACGAGAGAGGCGTTGTGGAAAAGAACACTCAAGAGAGAGACCTTGGAGTCCCATGGACCCAAGACGAAGTCGATTGGGTGTCTAGAAACTACGCTAATCTAAGAAGTGCAGGCATGAGCAACAGAGCGATTGCCGAACTCCTAAGGAGTAAAGTAGGAAACGATTTCTCTAGAACTGAGGAAGAGATTTCCAATATGGTCGAAAACCTGAGTCTCTGACTCGGGTTTTCCCCTACTAGATGAGTAAATCATTGAGACAAGTGAAAGAAGCGAGCATGGCTCAGTCTTTCCAAAACTATGCAAACAACGCATTGAAAGGAAAGCCCACAAAACTGATAGGTGGGCTCACCGTCAATGTTTACACCGGCCATAAATTATAGGCCGACTAGAGAGTATTATTATGAGTAAAAATAATGATAAGAAAAATGGAATGAAGAAAGTAGTTCACCCCCCATTGGCGGTGAACAGCAGTAAAACGCCACACCCTAAGAAAACGAACAAGAAGGGGCATGGCCGTACTGGAGAGCAAGTTATGGTTGGCGCCTTCTATAATAAGGAGGACAAAACTATCTACAAGTACCTACATGCGAACCTCGGCGAAGTGTTGACTGAGCAAAACTCGGTCACTACCGTAGCCGGTTGGACAGAGTGGGACGACTTCAGAAACGAAGAAACTAGAACTGACTTCATTATCCAAACATTAACCACCCAAAGCAAGTGGAGACAGCGCGGACGCGTTATCCACATGGGCTGGCACATACCGGATATTCTACTAATTCTCTATAAACAGGGATACTGCGACGCAAAGCAGATTAAGAAAATCCTGAATGGCTTAGGAGCCAATTGGGATAAGGTGCCGGGGTGGTCGGAAACTACCAAGAAACTCAAGTCGCCCGTACCTGATGTCTTATACAAGATATCGGTTGACGGGCCAGTGAAGTTCGACATGGAGTTTGCTACCTTTACCGTAAGCGGTAAGGAGAGATGCTACATCGGGAACGCTGCCTTCGGTGACAAACCGTCACTGATGCAGTGGTTCGAAGGAAAGGATGGCAGGTATCTCATAGACAGCGAACCAAAGTGGCAAAGGTATGCAGCACATCATAACGCTGCACCTGATGGATATACCATGTCACCATCGGAAATCAAAAGAGACAACCGAAAGAAGGCAAAGAACGACAGAAGAGCAAAGCACTCGTCGAACTATAATGCCGAGGTAAGTCAAGAGGACCGAATTTCAGACGACATAGCCCGATTGAAAAGGGGCGAACGTTGGAGTAATGAGTAGTTATGAAAAGGGGTATAGGGGTTCACTCTATACGCCCTACTAGAGAGATTCAAAAATAGGCACCCGTGCTCACGGTTAAACAACTGTGGGTACGGGTGTCTTTTTTTTTGGTCGATTAGAACGAGGTGAAATTAAAAATATGTCACACAAAATGACTGCAAAAACGAACTTAATGGAAGAACACACGGACGTGATTGCCGAACAGGTATCCGAGACGTGGGAAGGAGCAACTGTGGTTTACAACGCTAAACCTGCTGGTGTCTACAATGCACCCGTCTGCGAAGTAGTAATTCGCAGACCGGGTCATCACGCAGACATCGGTCTGAAAGTCAGAGATGACGGTAGCGGAGTTTACGACGTTCACATGTACAATCCCGGCTACGGGAATGACCAAGAGCGTATGGTAAACGAGTTGGAGAAACTCTACGAGAACTACAATATTGCTACTACGAAGAAAGTGGTTAAGAAGGCCGGACATCGCATTGCGAGGACTTCTGACGCTGTGTCTGCTAAGGCAGACTTCGGAAACGGAGAAGAAGAGTGCAGGATGGTTGAAATCCATCTTGGAGACTCGTCTACTCCGTCAGTTCAAAGAAACCAAAGTTCAACAACAGGAGGCTACAACTGATGGGAGCAACCATCAGGGTGTTCATGACCCGAGACGGTAGGTCAATCTACAAGATTGACGGTCTACCGGACTTCGAGTGTGAAGACCTCACTAAGGCCATCAAGGTCGCTACTGGTGATAAGGACGCTAAGGTCGTAAAGACCGAGAGCCTACAAGCCGGTGGCGGTGGTGACCGCAGTGAGTCAATACACCGTGGCTGAATAGGGGGAAACCCCTGACTAGATAGAGATAGGAAGAAATTGTGACCCGTATACTGAGGAAAGTACCTATGACGTACCCGACCTCTACGAGGTCTCTAAACACACGAAACACGCTTTGCGAACAGAATACACGCGAACGATTGCTGGCATGAATTGCCAGAATCGAATACGCCGTTCTTACGCAAGGTAAACGCATCTTATGCGCACCAAATCCCACCGTAGAGGTCGGGATGAGAAGTGTCGAGATAACTGGAAGTTTTGTTGCTGTAAAGCACCAGAGATTCCGGTTAGAAGTACATCGCGATGCCACTACATGTGGTGAAGTGGTAAGTACTACGCGTGTTCCTGCGGATATATCCGTTGGAATCACGACGTCGTCGGCGCAAGCAGGCAAGCGCTGCTACAGAGTTCGAAAACTGGTGAGAAATCACCCGTTTGGTCGTAGAAGAGATGGTTGTTGCCGCCTCAGAAAACGGTCTGAAATAACGAACTTCTGCAGCGTCCGCTAAGGACCCGGGTGTATTATGGTTAGAATAACTGTAACAAACTTAGGGAATGTGCGAAGAAAAGATTCTACAAATAAAACAAGGTGATAACATGACAAATGGAGCGTCCTGAGGGATGTCGAAATTCGTGATGGCTTTGTATGATGGAGATGAGTAGCGCTGCTATTCAGAAGACCAAGATATGTTGTAGTAAGTGTGAAGAACTAATTCTTCAGAAAAAGTTCTGCCAAAACACAGCAAAGTAGCCGACACTAAGTTGGTGTACTAGTGATGATGATGGTGAGGACAACACTGAGGATTCCAAAATACGCAAAATGCGAATATATTTGGATAAGAGATGACCTCGCGAAGGGACAGAAGTTGTTGCGAAAACAGTAGTTACAGTACTGCCGTGAAGAGCAATGACAAGGTCCCCGAGTAAAGAGCACGGAAAACAATGGAAAAAATAAAAGACTTAATTTATCTTCAAGAGTTATACACAACTGTGAGGAATACAGAATGGAATCTACATCAAAGACAATGAGTGCTTTGCGCACCCAAAGTAATGCTAACAACGCAAGTGAGATGCCAATTGGTATTGAAACAAAGATTGGAACGCAAGAAATCAGCGCAAAAGCAGAGTTCGTCTTCCTAAGAAGAGGAGAGACCAAGGTCACCGGTGGTGGGTTGCCGATATTTTCGGACAATTCACTCCAGAGGCGAAGTTTCTCTTATAAAAGGGAAAATGAGGACGATTTGTTGTCGAAATAAATCGATGTTAACTACCCGACAACGAGTGGTATGATGTCGTGGGCAGGAAAACCGAAGAAATGCTAGTATGATTGAAACTAGCAGACCTGATTCCTGTGATAAAAAGATTCTACGAGAAGAAACTATCGACAATGGCGAAACCGCACCGACATAGGTGGGCAAAAGCGGCTTGTCGCATTTAAGTTGCGAATATAATTGCGACTTTAGTTTTCTCATGCTCAATTACAAAGGGCCTGTCTTACCACGCAAAATGTTGTGACAAAAATCGAGTGAAACGGAGGAGGAGTGATGCCATGGATGGCTAAGCGCTCTTATACCAGCATGAATATTAGGGCATCTTCGGAAGAAGAAGTTCTACAAGCAAAAACTCGAATGAAAAGTAAGAAATGACAGATATCCTGTATAAGCGTCCTCGACCGGGAGGTGTGCGATTACAACAGGCGACTACAATGTCGTCATCGGATAACTTACTAAGAGAACTCAAAGGATGAGAAATCCTGTTATGTACAAGCAAAGTACCATCGGTGCTTGGCTTTGTATATAAACATACGAAGAAACTGAACAGATGACCAATCAAAATCACAGATATTGTGACAAAAGAGCGGTCCACCCGCTGGGTGCTCTCTGTTCGAACACTAAGTCGGAATTAAACTGCAATAAAATCGGCATTCTAAGTATCGAAGCACCTGTATTTGAACAGTAAATCTTCGAAGTACTGGAAGAGCCTAAACAAATGCAGGAATATTTGGGCGTTTCATGACGACCGAAGGTCCTGCGCAGAACACGAGCGGTTCCCCGGACAGGAGTCCGCACGAAATTGCAGAAATATGTACATGTTTGGTATCCCTACCCTGATTGGGGTGGGGCTAACCATTGTATCTACCCAAAAGGAGAGTATGGTAAGGCCTTAGCAAAGTAGCAGAAATATCTGCAACCTTGCGGGCCCGATGGCACGCTAAGTGCTGACCAGTTTTCTATACTGGGCACCTAAAGAATCTCTACCCTTACTGGGGTGGGGCTAACCGAGGACAATGGCGTCTGGCCAGAAGACAATTGCAGAAATATCTGCGTCTTCAGCAATGCCAGTAGCCTGAAGTCAACATGTACGAAACCCATTGTGACACTGTTTAACAAACAGGCGAGTCACTGGTGGTGGCGGACGAGCCCGACCCTACACAGGCGAGGATACTCTTAAGCCAACCCTATATCCTATAACTCTATCACCAGTAAGAGAATTAGACAGAGGTTAAGAAAATGACTGAAGAATTAAAAGAAGAAGTAAGATTAGTGACCGGTGCAAGCATTCCGTGTTTGGCGATATCGTCAAACTCGTATGAGGATGTGGCACGTTACATAGGCGAATATGCTTGGGGACCAATGCAATGGATGAGGGACAACGTCCCTCCACAAGTCCTAGTATGGAGACAATCCGTAGGTTTCGAAGAGTATGCTATGTATGTCACAGACGCTGATGGAAACACCAAAATCTTAGAAGAAAAATTGAATGAAGCAAACGTTGGGCATGTGAGGTTCGCCAAGACTGGCGCGGTATACAAGCCGGATGACGATTTTGAGGGCGCTACCGTGCCTTACGCTGTTACATTCATGCAAGACTACAACTGCGAAGAGCAGGGAAGAAAAGTCTTGTTCATTCTAAGGGACTGGCACCGGTTCATTAATGCTAATGCTTACCATGTGGACAGGCAAATGAGTCTATTCGAAGAAATCCTATCAGGAGTTCAGAAGAATGTCTTTGCCCTATGTCCTACGCGTTGGGGGTCATCTGCTAACACAGAAATCCCCATTGAACTGTCGCATTATATTCGCCACACTAGACTTGAACTCCCTGATAAGGGCGAAAGAGTCTCAATTGTGAGCGAAGCGGTCTTGGAGTATTCACAACTTCAAGATTATAGAGAGGCATTGTCTGTTTTCGGGGAGAGAGAAATCGAATCCTTGGCTGACGCGCTGGGTGGTATGTCACGATTGAAAATCAATGACGTTCTAGCCATGTCGTTAATCAAGTACGGTACTCTCGACGTTCCCTTTGTCTTGTCTGAAAAGAGCAAGGCGATTAAGGAAGCAGGCTTTACATTGATACACCCGAGTAGAGGGTTCGAAAGTATTGGCGGATTGACTCCACTTAAGGAGTGGATTTCCATGATTTCGGGCAGATTTACAACGGCTGCTAAGGAATATGGCTTCACTAGAAACCTCCGAGGTCTTCTCTTGTGTGGCGTGCCGGGTTGTGGTAAAACCGCAATCGCAAAGGCTGCTGCTCATGAGATGAACATGAACCTCATGATGGTGCAGGCAACGGACCTGAAGGGCTCACTTGTTGGTGAGTCCGAAGCAAAGGTCCACCGTCTGCTAGATATTGCTAAGGCTGCTGCTCCGCTAATCGTCTTCGTTGACGAGGCTGAGAAGTTGCTTGGTAAGTCGGAAGGAATACACGATGGCGGCGCACACGATGCCGTCCTTGGACAATTCCTTACTTTCATGCAGGAGGATGATTCCGGAGTGTTCTTCGTCTTCACGGCGAACAACATGGAGAAATTCCCTCCGGAACTAGTGGACAGGTTCGAGGGTCGATTCTTTATCGACCTACCACAACCGGCTGAGAGGGAGGATATTATCAATATCCACCTCAGTAACAGAAGGTTTGGACAGCAAGACCCGGAGCATTTCGATGTTCCGGAACTAATTAGGCTGACGAACAAGTTTTCCGGCAGAAACATCGAAGATGCAATCGAAGAGGCCATGACCATGTCGTTTAGTGACAACATGAGGCCTCTAGAGCAAGCCGACCTAAAGCGAGTACTTGAGAAAGTAATCCCGACTAGTGAAACTAAGAAGGACGAAATCGATGGGATGCGAAGATACGCGGAAGATGGTTTGGTACGAGTGGCTAATGACATGCCTGAGGACGACGTTCGTTCGAAGACAAGTCCGACTACTCGTGTCAGGATTTAATGGGATGAAATACTCCCTAACTAGAGAGAGATAATAATGTCGAAGTTTAAGAGAACAAATATAGAGGGATTGGATGTAGGAGATAGTCTATTTGAATTAACGGACTATGTATCGATTATACACACTTACAAGGTATTCAAAGAAGACGAAACTAATCAGGTGCCTCCTCCTAAGATAATCAGGAGGAACAGGTGGGATGAAATCCCACAAGAGGCTGCCGATGAGATGGATGTCATAACAGACATGATTTTAGGAGAAATCGCCCCGTTAGAGGAGAAGTATGATAGCGTAGAAGAAGCAATCGGCGCTGTTCTATCAGGGCGGGAATCTATCCTGAAAGACCTGTACTATGACGAGAATCTCAAGCAAGCGATTGCGAATGTGGCCGTTCAGGTTTACAGACGCAACAGTTTCGATACTGGATGCTACACTGATGAAGACGCCATCAAGAAAGTCAAGAAAAACATGGCTTCCCTGACGGACGACTTCGAGCAGTTCATGAGGGCTTTCATTGCCCTGCTAAGTCAGCAAAGTGTGGAAAGAGCGAAATCTAGAGGGATAACTCTAGAGCAAGTGAGAACAGAGATGAAGCCCAAGGTGGCTGAAATCGACGGATTCCAAGGAATCAAGTGGCACTTTGAGCAAATCACCTACGACCTATCCGAAATGAAAAAGAAGAGCGAAGACTCTCGCAACGATGACATGTTCATCTAAGCGAGCGCTCTACTAGATATGAATGAGAGAAAAATAATTTCAATCGCACCGAGTTTCAACTGCAAACTCAAGTGCGAAGGATGTTACTTAACGTCAGACGTCACTAAGGAAATGCGTGACGCTGTTAAGTCAGAGAGTTACTGGATGGCCTTGATTAACGAGGCCGCTTCGCTGGGGTATGAAGAGTTCTGCATCACCATGAACCCGTTTCCGGGTGTGGTGGAGGAGACTAAGAAGTATCTCAGGAAGGCAAAGTCAAAGGGAATGGAGACAAACGTCACTACGGTATTTCAACTAGTACCGGAACTAGACGATAACTTCTACTCTATGGTAGATACACTAACACTATCCATAGATGACCTACATGGTATACCCTTACCTCTACTAGCATACTATCTAGGTATATTCAAGATACACCCGTTTGTTAACGAACTGGGGAGTGTCAGGCTGCCGAGACCTTTAGAGTTCGGCAGTGAGATTCCTAGATACCTAGATGCGGTAGCGAGACTGGAAGATACTCTCGAAAATCACAACACCAGCGTGAACTACAACCTACTATGGACACCCGAAGTGTTCAGGTATGTTCTAGACTGCAAGGAGAAGGGATACATCAAAGAAAGGGAAAAAAGCAACTTCACTGTTCAGCACTTGTTCTACAAACCGATAACGCTCTACGAGAGCGTGGACTGGTTTTGGGAGCAATTGGACAGGGTAATTGAAGAAGTCCCCGAGATAGACATTCTTGGTACAACAGAATGGGCTACGACAGATGTATCGCTAAAGAACCATATTGGTACCGGACTGTGTCCGGGCTATGAACACCAAATGGTAGACTTCGACCCGATGGGACAAGCGCGTAGATGTCCGGAGAATCCGGTATCCTATGACGCGTCCACTATCGGAGAG
>Ga0255768_10002194_pt1 | contig 19682 bp, 20 predicted proteins | sample 071ome_33_FD_179983 | JGI IMG/M metagenome (GOLD analysis project Ga0255768, IMG submission 179983) | Coastal salt marsh microbial communities from the Groves Creek Marsh, Skidaway Island, Georgia - 071412AT metaG (version 2) | ecosystem: Environmental > Aquatic > Marine > Intertidal zone >...
AGACCACTCCCGTTATTGAAAACTGTTCTTGCAATAACGAGGCGGACCATACATTTTTATGCCTGCTGTTTTTAGGTTAAGGTCTTTTGCAAAACCCTCAAATAGAAATCAATTCATGCTTTATATGCTGATCAATCAATTTATAATGCCCTACCAGTTTTGGCTACATCTATAAGCTATACCGTAATGGCGAAGGAAAAATAATGTTGGTGTTTGCTGCTATAAGTGGTTTTCTTGCGGTCGCCATGGGAGCTTTTGGTGCTCATGGCTTGAAGAGCGTGTTAACGCCTGAAATGTTGACTGTCTATCAAACTGGTGTTTTTTATCACCTCAGTCACTCTATTATTTGGGCTATGGTGGCGTTAGCGGGTGTACAATGGCCTTCAATTTCCTGGTTGAATCGAAGTGCTTGGGGCTTCGCATTAGGCATTCTTCTTTTTTCAGGAAGTTTGTACTTACTTACATTGACGGGTATTAAAACATTGGGCATGGTGACGCCCTTTGGCGGTGCAAGTTTATTGGTAGGATGGTTGATGTTGGCGATGGCTGGTAAGTCATTGGCCAGGAGAAAAGCGGATTAACAGCCGTTGTTGGATAGATCGGTAGCAAATGATCTTACTGAGATCACGAAAGAATTAAGGTAAAAGTGAGTAAAATAATGTCGGATTCAATGGATCAAACTTCATCGGTTGAAAATAACGATTCTGATGATAAGCGCAAACGCACTATTCGTAGTTTTGTAAAGCGTACAGGTCGTATGACTGAAGGTCAGCAGCGAGCCATGGATGATCACTGGGGAGAGCTGGGGCTGACTCATGATCAAGGCAAGCTTAATTTGACCGAAGTGTTTGGTCGTGAAGCTCCGCTGGTGGTTGAGATAGGTTTTGGTAATGGTGACTCTCTGGTCGCTATGGCTCAAAACGAACCGGATAAAGATTTTATTGGTATCGAAGTTCATGAGCCGGGTGTAGGTCGTCTGATCAATAATGTAGTTCAGTTGGGTTTACCAAACCTTAAAGCTTATTGTCATGATGCGGTGGAGGTCTTTGAGGATTGTATACCTGATCAATCCATTGCCCGTATGCAGTTATTCTTTCCGGACCCTTGGCATAAGAAGCGCCATCACAAACGTCGTATTGTTCAACCTGAGTTCGTTCAGGCGGTTCGTCAAAAGTTGGCGATCGGAGGTGTCTGGCATATGGCTACCGATTGGGAGCACTATGCTGAACAAATGATGGAAGTGATGTCTGAAGCTGAAGGTTATAAGAACGTGGCTGAAGCGGGTCAGTACATCCCTCGTCCTGAAAGCCGTCCTTTGACTAAATTTGAACAGCGAGGCGAGCGGCTGGGTCACGGTGTTTGGGATTTGATGTTCAAGCGCGTTGATTGATTGTTGCCTGAAAATGATTTTGTTACAGGAATCGTTCAAGTAACTCGTTCAAATACATTCGCCCTTTCAATGTAGGGCGAATGATTTCAGTCTCTTCATGAATTTTTTCTAGTAAACCTTCCGTAATTGCCTTCTCTATATCCTTCACGAACGACTCTGGTGATAGGCCTGTGTTGGCTTGATACAGTTCTAACGGGAAGCCTTGTGTGAGTCTCAGAGTATTCATTAGAAACTCCAAAGGTAGATCATTTTGCTTGATGGGTTCGACCGCTGCTGTGGTGGAAATTCGGGCCGGATCCAGGTAGTGGTTTGGTTGTCGCACTTTACGGTAGCGGAAAATCTCGCCATCGGGTTGAGTAATTTTTCCATGTGCGCCCGCACCAATGGCTAGGTAATCGCCAAACTGCCAGTAATTCATATTATGTCGGCTTCGTTGATTATCTTTGGCGTACGCCGAGACTTCATATTGCTTGTAACCGGTCTCATTTAAACGGGATTGTCCAGCGTCAATGATGTCGCAAAGCGTGTCTTCTTCAGGTAACTTAGGCGGTTTGCTGAAAAATTCCGTGTTGGGCTCAATGGTTAATTGATACCAGGATAGGTGTGTGGGTTCTAATTGAATGGCTGTATTTAGGTCGTATAGAGCATCGTCCAGGCTTTGATCGGGTAGACCATGCATTAGATCTATATTGAAGTTGCTAAAGCCTGCGTTTCTTAGAATTTCAATGGCTTTGGTGGCGTTATCCGAAGAATGAATTCGTCCTAAGGCTTGTAGTTGAGAATCTTGAAAGCTCTGCACACCCACTGAAAGGCGATTGATTCCTGCCTTAAAGTAGCCTTCGAATCGACTGGCTTCTACTGCGCCTGGATTCGCTTCCATCGTGATTTCGATGTTGTCAGCTAACTTGTGCTGTTTGCTGATTTCATTTAATAACTGATCGTAAAATTTATCCGATAAAAGACTGGGGGTGCCACCACCAATAAAGATGCTTAGTATCGGACGGTTTTGTGCCCATGAGCTATCCTTTTTCAGGTCGGCAACGAGCTGAGTCAAATAGGCTTCTTCGGGCAGCTTATCCTTAGAAATTTGGTGTGAATTGAAGTCGCAATAGGGGCATTTTCTTATACACCATGGCGTATGGATGTAGAGACTGAGCGGTGGGAGAGGGTTACTCATTGTAAAGAAGCTCGTTGTTGGTCGTTACTCAAACTTACTTTGTTCGCCTATAAAATATTTAACCGGATTGTTAATATTTTTAGCGCACTAGCCGATAAGTTTATCTGGAATTCAATTTCTGTCAGTGGAAGATCACTTTGGTTGGCAATGTTAACAATTATAAGAGCAGTCGGATAATCAAATGAAGTGGTATAGCCGTTTAAGTATTCGTTGGAAGCTACAGTTAGGTTTTTTTGTTGTCACCATGTTTACTACGGTGTTCAACCGTTGGTTAGCTACCAATGAGCTCGATAAAGCCATTAAAACAGCCGAAGAATACTTGGCGCCTGAAGATCTAATTAATGCGCTGGTGGCCCAAAAAGAAAGCTACATCTTTAATTCTATTTGGGAATCGGGCATCGAATTTGTTATTCAGTTTGCTGTTATTGGTATAGTGGCCAGTCTTTTCGTTCGCCCGATTATAGACCTAATTGGTAGTCTTAAGGCGGTAGGTAAAGGTGATCTTACTCAAACCATTGAAACCAAATCTGAAGATGAAATCGGCATTTTGGTGAAGCAGTTTAATGAGATGCTGGGTAAGCTGAACAAGGTGCTATCCAGTGTCGATTCCGGTTCATCCTATATGAAGCAATCTGCCTACCAGATTTCTCTGGTCTCCCAGCAGATTGCCTCAATTAGCCAGGAAGAAAATGAACACTTTCAACATGTCTCGAATGTAATTCGGGAGATGCATACCATTTCAGACCAAGTGATGTCGATTGCGCTGGAGTCTCGCCAGAAGGCTGATGATGCGCGTAATTCTGCTGTCGTTGGAATGAAGGATCTTCGTAATAATATTGATGACCTTTCAAAAATCAGTGGTCAGGTAAATGAAGCATCCCAATCTGTAGAGGCGCTGAATCAGTCAGCTGAAAAAATTTCCCAGATTGTGGGTAGTATTCGTGACATTGCTGAGCAGACTAACTTATTGGCTTTGAACGCAGCTATCGAGGCGGCACGTGCTGGCGAGCAAGGCCGAGGCTTTGCTGTGGTCGCTGATGAAGTAAGAGCGTTAGCAGAAAAGACAACGACTTCGTCTGGAGAAATTAACGGAATTATTGAGCACTTCTCCGAGCAAGTAAGCGACGTGACCAAAACTATGACCAAGGTGGTTAAGCGCGTTAAGAAGAACAGTGATCAGGCGGAAGATACGGTAGAGAAAATTGCGGTGATGGAGTCCGGTGCAATTACCTCCGCATCGAACGCTGAAGAGATTGAAGTGAGTTGTGATCGACAGCTGAAGACCTTTGGTGAGCTTGAGAATGCAATGGATCAATTACTGGATGGTCTTAAGCAAAATACCACCAAGGTATCGAACACCGCGAATATTAGTGAATCTTTGTATAAGCTGACGAATAACATGTCTTCCATGTTAGAGGGATACTCTTTCTCTCATGTCAGTTCTATCGTTCAAGATGATTATCAGGATGATCGACGAGAGTGTCGAAGGGCAAACAGCAACTTGCTTGTTCAGGTTTTAAAAGATAACACGTTAGTGGATGGTTTCTGTAAGGATGTCAGTGAATCCGGAATGAAGATCTCTTTGCCGGTACAATTGAAGGAGGGGGGCGTGGTTGACCTTCAGATGAGGATGCCGTCCACCAAGCTTGAGGATTATAGCAAACAGGAGCCTGTTTCGTTGAAAGCCAAAGTGGTTCGATCCAAAGACGGAGATGATGGGCGATCCATATACGGTCTTCAATTTACCAAATTGGATAAATATCAAGCGACTCAGTTAAAACGTTGTGTAGAGTTCTTTGGTAAAGGTTAGTGGATGAAATAAAAATGGCCTGATTATTCAGGCCATTTTTTTGTCTGGTATTTATGTTTGAGGTCAGCTTTAGCTAGTTAAATTCGGCCAGCTTTTGCTTGAACTCAGTCAGTGCCTTAGCCCGGTGGCTGAATTGATTCTTTTGCTCAGGGGACAGTTGTGCTGAGCTGGTATGGGTTTCAGGTACCCAAAATAATGGATCATAACCAAAGCCATTTTCACCGAGCGGTTTATGCAGTATTTCTCCATGCCAAGTGCCATCACAAATGATCGGTGTAGGGTCACTGGCGGTACGGAAGAAAGCCAATACGCAGTGGAAATGCGCAGAGCGATGTTCCTGATGTTCTCTCATTGCAGAAAGCAGTTTTTGGTTGTTTTCTGAATCGGTGGCATCTTCACCTGCAAAGCGGGCGGAATACACACCGGGAGCGCCTTCTAATGCATCAACTGATAATCCCGAATCGTCCGCCAGTGCTGGCAAGCCAGTTTTCTCTGACACATAGCGCGCTTTCAGGATGGCATTCTCTACAAAGGTCGTACCGGTTTCTTCAGGAGAAGGAATATCAAAGTCGCTCATTGGAAGCACTTCAATATCGAGCTCTGCCAGGGTGCGGCTCAGCTCATTGATCTTTCCCTGATTGTTACTGGCGAGTACGAGTTTAGTAATCATAAAGAGTCCTGAGGTTATTCAGACGTTTTCAATTGCGCTATTAATATGCGACTCATTGAATATGGCTAATTAGGAAAAACAGTTTGTCTGAAGGATAGCGTAAATGCGGGTTTGTTCGAGTCTGGTTTAATCTCTAGTGTGAAGGTCAGGGTATCCTCGCTAGCGATCTTGAACTCAGCAATGTGGTAAATAGCATTGCGCTCGACGATAGGGCGGAAGTGCAAGTTGTTGGTTTGTTGGATTAGATTGGTCGCCTTGCCTGTAATGCGTGCACGAACGCCTTTTTTACTTCCATCCGGTTGTTTCTGAAGGACGGTGATATTTACCAGACCACGATATTTTGAACGTTGAACTTGGTAGCTGGCGGCCACATCAGGCTGTAAAAAGGTGCTGTTAAAGGCGTTGTAGTGTACCTCGTAATCACCGAAGGTTTGTTTAAGTTCTGCGTTAGCAAAGGCCGAACCGATGATGACGAACAGGGTGAAAAAGGCTTTCAGAAGCGCGTTGTAAATGCGTGTGTTCATGATGTGCTCTTATCGTTTTGTTACGTGGTAAATGGCAACCTGTCCAAGCATGTTTGGCCAGAGTCTGACCGTCCAGCTGTCTTTCAGTTCGTTATCTACTACGGTTCGGTTAACGACTTTCAGGCCTTTGTCGTGACACAAGGCTTCAAAGTCCTTGAAGGTGCATAAGTGGATATTGGGTGTATCGTACCAACTGAATGGCAAAGCCTCTGACATCGGCATTCTGCCTTTGAACATGAGGTAGAAACGACAGCTCCAATGTCCGAAATTCGGGAAGGTGATGATCGCTTCATCGGCCACTCTTAACATTTCGTCCAGTAGTAAGTCCGGGCGCTTTACCGCTTGTAAGGCTTGGGTCATTACTACGGTATCAATGCTGTGGTCTTCGAAATTATCCAGACCTCTATCTAGGTCTTGCTGAACGACATTGATGCCTTTTTTAATGCATTCAGTAATGGCATCTTCTTCGATTTCCAGGCCGTAACCGGTAATGTCTTTGGTTTGAATCAGGTGGTCGAGAAGTAAACCAGCGCCACAACCCAGATCAAGCACCTGTTGTTTTGGCTTGATCCAGTTTGCAATGATTTCCTGGTCGGCACGAAGCTGAGGGTCAGTCATGTGTATTCCTTGTGACAGTATACGGCTTACACCAGATGTTGATTGATGGCGACTCGATTCATGAAGGCATCAAATACCTGCATGTACCGTGGGATAGGCATCAGAAATGCGTCATGGCCTTTATCCGATTCAATTTCCACATAGCTCACATCTTTATCGGCTTCCATCAGAGCATTAACTATCTCTTCAGAGCGTTTTGGTGAAAAACGCCAGTCTGTACTGAAGGACATTACCATGTACTTACACTTTGCTTGTTTCAGACAGTCAGCGAGATTGTCATTGTGATCTGCCGCAGGATCGAAATAATCCAGCGCCTTGGTCATCAGTAAGTAGGTGTTTGCATCAAACTGGCCTGAAAAACGCTCACCCTGATAGCGTAGATAGCTTTCAATCTGGAATTCGGATTCGTAATTAAAGTTCAGCTTGCCATCTTTCAAGTCTCGGCCAAATTTTAATGCCATACCATCATCGGAAAGATACGTGATGTGACCTAGCATACGAGCCTGCATCAAACCGGTTTTAGGGATGGTGTCCTGTTCCATGTAATACCCGTCATGAAATTCAGGGTCTTTAATGATGGCTTGTCTGGCTACTTCATTGAATGCGATGTTTTGTGTCGTTAGCTTTGGTGCTGAGGCAATAACTACGCAGTGAGCAACGCGCTCAGGGAATTGAATGGACCAACGTAAGGCTTGCATACCACCTAAGCTGCCACCAATCACTGCAGCCCACTTTTGAATGCCCAGTTGATCTGCTAAACGAGCCTGACTGTTTACCCAATCTCTTACACAAATAATCGGGAAGCTTGAGCCATAGGCTTTACCTGTTTCCGGATTGATTGATGTGGGGCCGGTACTGCCGGAGCATCCTCCCAGATTATTTAAAGCCACCACAAAGAATCGGTTGGTATCGATCGGCTTTCCGGGGCCGATGGCACTGTCCCACCAGCCCGGTTTTGCATCGTCCTGAGAGTGATAACCGGCAGCATGATGGTCACCGCTTAGCGCGTGACATATGAGTACTGCGTTTGATGCATCTTCATTCAATGTGCCATAGGTTTCTACCATGAGCTGATAGGCTGGCAGCTGTTGTCCTGAGCGGAGAGTCAATGGCTCATCAAATGTATAAACTTTGGGTTCGACAATTCCTACAGAGTCTTCTGGAATCAGTTCCGGCATAAGGCTTGGTGTTCCGGCAAAGCGTTTTAATCGTTCAGTCTATGGTTTGAAAATACGAATTAAAACAATTGGTTTGCAGTCAATAAAAAAAGGCAGTCTAAACTGAGAGACTGCCCTGTTCAACTTTTGTTGATTGAAAGACCTTCCATCAGGGAGGTTGGTCGATCATTTAGTGATTTAGATTGCGTGTTTACGTTGTTTTGCGGCCTGTAAGTTGATGACTTTGCCTTCTTTATGGCCTGGCATTTGTATGTCCTTACAGATGGTATCGATTTCGCGTATATTGCCCTCGAACTCTTTCAGCATTTTCTCTGTAATTGATTTCTGCTGTTGACGGGTTTTTCCTGATTGAACCAGTTCTTTAAAGCGCATCATCTGCTGTTCTAAAATACGTTTATGTTCATGGGTATTTTGGACCAGTGGTCGAATTGCTTCGTTTGGCCAATGATTAACTTCATTTCGCAGTTCTTCGTGAAGCTCTCGTACCTGGTTTACCAAGGTTCCTATAAAGCGTTTTGCTACCACATGTTGTTCGGTCAGAATGGTTTTAACTTGAGTTCTGAACTTATCGGCTTGCAGGTGGAGCTTGTCTAGTTCCTTTAAGTAATGCTCGGAATCAATTTCCGGCGCTTCTATCTTATCGCCGGATTGCTCAAAGCGGCCGTAAATACCTTGTAGCATCTTATTGGCAAGCTCGGCTTCTTTGTGGAAGTGTTGCAGTTCATTGGAAATATGAAGGAAGAACCGTTCAATGGCACGCCCCATTCCCATTGTGCTCCAACTGCCTAGTAACTTGTGGTGCGCTTCGATAATGGCAGTATTTAGGGACTTGTTGGATGATTTCTCATTCAGCATCTTCCATTGTTGCTTCACCAAACTCTTGCTGGACTTAATCGTCAAAAGTTTCTTCTGGAAAATTCCGTACTCACGTTTCAGATTGTCATTGAGTCGATGAATCTCTTTAGACTGATCCGGCGCTTTATCAAGCGTTTCCAGTTGATCGTGAAGAATTTGGTAGCGACCAGACACAGTAGCACGGCTGGCAAGAGCCATGGTGGTAATGTCTTTAAGTAACTGGTTGCGAATGATGTGTTCGCGAGTGGTTACCAAGCGTTGGGCCAGTGCTTTTTCTAGCTGTTGGATGCCACTTTTCTTAAGTAGTTCTTCATTGCCTTTTACTTTCGCGATGAGAGCTTGCTTGGCTGATAACGGCATAATGTCTTCAGCATTCAGCTGAAGGACACGAGCAGTATTTCTATGAACATGATTGATGGCACTGGTTACCATTTCAGGACCTTCTAAATCGTCCCAAAGTGCATCAATCTTATTCATGACTGCGTATTTGACCAGATAGCGAGATTGAGGAAGTGAACCGATGTGGGCGTCCCACACTTCCATATCACTTGCTGTCACACCTGTGTCTGCTGATAACACGAAAACAACCGCCTGTGCTTGGGGTAGCATTTTCAGTGTTAATTCAGGTTCTGAACCAAGCGCATTCAAACCTGGAGTATCCAGGATACGTAAGCCTTGCAGTAAGAGAGGGTGCTGGATACTAATAGATGCGTGGCGCCAGCAAGGAATGATCACCATACCTGAGTTATCAGGGCATTTTTCAAGATGTTGAGGATCAAAGCCCAGCTCTTGAGCTTGTTTTGGCGGTACGCTCTTTACTTTGGAGACCTGTTTCAATGCTTCTGCCATGCTTTCTGGCTTGGAAACATCAATAGGAATTTCGTGCCACCAATCACCCAGCTCGGTTAACTCATGCATGCTGGTATTAGCTTGGCGAGTTTCAATGGGTAGGAGTTTGATGTAGCAACGTTCTTCTGCGCGATCATAAAAGATCTCGGTCGGGCACATGGTGGTGCGACCAGCTTTAGAAGGCAAAATTCTTTGGTCGTAATCTGCAAAGAACAGTGCGTTAATAAGTTCAGTTTTGCCGCGGGAAAACTCACCCACAAAGGCAATCAGGGTGTCCTCCTGGCCAAGGGTATTAATGGTTTCCTGGAGTCGGGAGTTGGCCTCTTCAGTAAGAAGTTGGTTGTTCTTTAGCCAATCTTCGTATCGACAAATACTTTCAATCAATGATTGCTTCCAGGCCCAATGAGATCCAACCTGGGAGGATAATTCGCTGGTGGTCATATGAATCCAATCCTCGCTGTACTGCTGCGCTAGCTATTATAATAGTTGTTTATTTTTTGTACGCATTATTATTGTGTAACGTATCAGTATGGTCTGATGAGCGGTATATCGCAATAGCATATAGTGTGAATATTCGACTATTTTGACCATTTGTCAGAGGGTTACGTTGTTTAAGCAAGGAAAGTAAGAGGTGATTGAAGTAAGCCTCTAGAATGACTGTAGCGGCTTACTTCTGGAGTGATGATAGGTGTTCTATGTGAGCTAAAGTCCCAGTACCAGAGAGCTTGGTAATTGAACGGCGGTGGCTAAATGTCGGACAAAAATTTCGATGACCTGAATGAGCAGGAAAGCCACAATCGGTGAAAGGTCCAGCATGCCCATATCCGGCATGACTTTTCGAATCTTGGAAAGTACAGGGCCTGTAAGTTGATGCAGAAGCAGCACCGCCGGGTTATAGCTCTGTGGTGCGATCCAACTAAGAATGACAATAATCAGAATCGAGAACAGGTAAATGTTTAGGACTGTCTGGATGATGGCGAGTACAGCCCATGCGCACAGATGAAGAATCGGTGGAAATTGACCTCCGGTCAGTAGCGTGAATACAATGCCCATGCCGACCAACTGAATAACCCAGGCCAATAGCAACGAAGAAAGATCCATTCCGCCTACGCCAGGAATAAGTCGGCGTAAAGGAACTAATAAAGGGTTCGTGGCTTTTACAATGAATTGGGATACCGGGTTGTAGAAGTCTGCTTTGACAACCTGCAATAAGAATCGCAGTAATATGATCAAGACGTAAATATTTACGAAGGTATTAACAATTAATAGTGCAACTTCAGTAAATGGGCCCACAAGAAATCCTCTTCTTGAATATCCGAATGATAATAAATCGTAAAGTGATGTGTTTTGCTAAGCAAGGCTTAGCTGTGTTTAGCGATTAAGTTATTCTGCAAGAATCTTTGATAATTCTTCGGAACGATCCGAAGCCGCTTTCATTGCTTTGTTTACCAAGCTTTCTAATTCTCCAGCCTGAAATGTATTAATCGCTTGTTCCGTTGTTCCGCCCGGAGAGGTTACTTTTCTTCTTAACTCTGCTGGTTGATCAGTGCTTTCCAACGCCATTCTTGCAGCGCCTAAGGCTGTTTGCAGCGTGAGTTGTTTGGCTGTTTCAGAGTCCAGACCAAGGGATTCGCCTGCTTTCTGCATCGCTTCCATGAATAGGAAGTAGTAGGCCGGACCACTACCGGAGACAGCGGTGACTGCATCAATGCCTTGTTCGTCTTTCACCCACAAGGTAATACCAACTGCATTCATCAGGGTTTCCGCGATTTCTGCTTGCTGATCAGTTACTTCCGTTGTTTTGTACAGGCCTGAAGCGCCGCATTGAAGAAGAGCAGGGGTGTTCGGCATGCAGCGAACAATGGCTGCAGGCTCACCTATCCAATCCTGAATGGTCTCAGCTTTAATGCCAGCAGCGATAGAGATGATTAGAGGCTTTTTATCTCTTAAGGTGTCAGCCAGATCGGTCACTACGCTTTTCAGAACTTGAGGTTTCACTGAAAGAACCACAACGTCCGCTTCTTCAATGGCTTCAAGATTGTTGGTTGTGATGTTTACATTAAACTCTGATTTGAGCTTGTCCAGACTGCCTTGGTCAATATTGGTGGCCCATATATTAGACGCTGACATGCCTTGTTTTACCAAACCACCAATAATACTGAATGCCATGTTTCCTGCGCCAATAAAGGCAATGTTGGGTGTGTTCATGAATGAATCCTTGTCTCTGAATGGTAAGTTACTGGCCTGGTTTTGGTGGTCTTGGGCCGAAAATGGCGGTGCCAATTCTAACGATTGTTGACCCGCACTGTATAGCGGTTTCCATATCGCCTGACATTCCCATAGATAAGGTATCAAGAGCTGAGGTATCAGCGCCTTGTTGGCCGAGCGTTGATTTCATGTTTTCAAGAAGCGTCGCCATTGAGTGAAAGCTTTTTGCTTGCTTCTGTTTGTCTTTAGTTGCTTTTGGAATGGCCATCAAGCCTCGCAGAGTTAGGTTTGAGAGTGCGTTGATTTCAATGGCGGCTTCAAGTACCTGATCAGGAAGAAACCCTGACTTAGTGTCCTCAAGATCTACATTCACCTGCAAACATATATTGAGTGGAGGAAGCTCAGACGGTCGTTGATCGCTTAAACGTTTTGCGATCTTGATGCGATCAATGGTATGTATCCAGCTGAAATTTTCCGCAGCCAATCGGCTTTTATTGGATTGAAGCGGACCAATAAAGTGCCATTCAATAGGATAGTCTTTAAGCTGCTGGATTTTGTCGACCGCTTCCTGAATGTAGTTCTCTCCGAAGGCTTGTTGTCCTAACTTATGAACCTCTAAAACCTCATCGCTGGAGCGTGTTTTACTGACAGCAAGAAGAGAGACCTCTTGTCCTTGAGGTTTAGGGCTGTTGGTAACTTGATCACAGACTTGGTGATAACGTTGGGATAATTGGCTCATATTTCTTTTGGTTCGTAGTTTTGCACACAAGATCACTTAAACAAACATAAAAATCCCTACGACAAACCGCAGAGTTACGCCTAATATTAATGTCGATATCCAAAAACTCTAGCCCTGTTGTTCTAAATTTAATGGGTAAGTTAGCTGAACTAGCTAGAAATGAATTTCGTTATGTATGTTAAGTGTTTGATTCGTTTTGTGAAAAATACGCAGTTTTTTTGAATTTGCCAGTTAACTTTGAGTTTTTTTTTGGTATCGTCCTTGGCAATAGAAATATAAGAATGGTAAATGCTGCGCGTTAATGCGCTTCTTGGAGACTGTTGAATGGATATTACGGAATTATTGGCATTTAGCGCGAAGCAAGGTGCATCGGATTTACATTTATCTGCAGGCCTTCCTCCGATGATTCGTGTGGACGGTGACATGCGACGTATTAACGTCCCTCCGATGGATCACAAGCAAGTGCATTCGCTGATCTATGACATCATGAACGATAAGCAGCGAAAAGATTATGAAGAGTTCCTGGAAACCGACTTCTCGTTTGAAGTGCCGGGTGTAGCTCGTTTCCGTGTTAACGCATTTAACCAAAATCGCGGTGCCGGTGCGGTATTTCGTACCATTCCTTCCAAGGTATTAACCATGGAAGATCTGGGTATGGGGGAGGTCTTCAAGCGCGTTGCGGATCAGCCGCGTGGTCTGTGTCTGGTTACGGGGCCTACCGGTTCTGGTAAGTCGACCACTTTGGCGGCCATGCTGAACTATCTCAATGAAAGTAAATATAAGCATATTCTGACCATTGAGGATCCAATCGAATTTGTTCACGAAAGTAAGCGTTGTTTGATTAACCAGAGGGAAGTTCACCGTGATACCTTGGGCTTTAACGAATCGCTGCGTTCAGCACTTCGTGAAGACCCGGATATCATTCTGGTTGGTGAGATGCGTGACCTGGAAACCATTCGATTGGCGTTAACGGCGGCAGAAACAGGGCATATGGTGTTCGGAACATTGCACACCACCTCAGCGGCCAAAACCATTGACCGTATTGTGGATGTATTCCCGGCTGAAGAAAAATCCATGGTTCGTTCCATGTTGTCAGAATCGTTGCAGGCGGTAATTTCACAAACCCTGATGAAGAAAGTGAGTGGTGGTCGTATTGCGGCTCATGAAATTATGATTGGTACGCCGGCGATTCGTAACCTGATTCGTGAAGATAAGGTTGCTCAGATGTATTCAGCTATTCAGACGGGTGGTTCTCTTGGAATGCAAACTCTGGATCAGTGTTTGCAAGGTTTGGTACAGAAGAATTTAGTCTCTGTTGATGCGGCAAGAGAGAAAGCCAAGATGCCGGATAACTTTTAATTAGCAGTGTGGATGCTAATTAAATTATTCGGAACTAAAGGAATTGAATTGATAGCAGGTAGTGCGGGTGGAAATTGAAAAGCTCTTAAAATATGTGGTTGAAAATGGTGCCTCTGATTTATTTATCTCTGCGGGTATCCCGCCGAGCGTAAAACTGAACGGTAAGTTGGCTCCGTTGACGAAAAACCCGTTGTCTCCAGAGGAAACGCGTCAGACCGTTCTTGGTGTCATGACGGAAGCTCAGCGAAAAGATTTTAAAGAGAACCGTGAATGTAATTTTGCCATCAGTGCGCGTGGTATTGGTCGATTCAGGGTAAGTGCTTTCTATCAGCGAAACTTGGTTGGCATGGTATTGCGTCGAATCGAGACGCAGATTCCGACCATTGAAGAGTTGGGATTGCCGGAAGTCCTGAAAGAACTGTCCATGACCCGTCGAGGTCTGATTATCTTTGTGGGTGCGACCGGGACCGGTAAGTCTACTTCGCTAGCGGCCATGATTGGCCATCGAAACAAGAACAGTAAGGGTCATATCATCTCAATCGAGGATCCGATCGAGTTTATTCATCAGCATCAAGGCTGCATTATTACCCAGCGTGAAGTGGGTCTTGATACCGAAAGCTTTGAAGTGGCTCTGAAAAATACACTTCGTCAGGCGCCGGATGTCATTATGATTGGTGAGGTTCGTTCCAAGGATACGATGAATTATGCGGTGACCTTTGCTGAAACGGGTCACCTTTGTCTTGCAACCTTGCACGCAAACAATGCGAACCAGGCGCTTGATCGTATTATTCACTTCTTTACTCCAGAAACGCACAGTCAAATCTGGATGGATTTGTCCCTTAACCTTAAAGCTATTGTGGCTCAACAGTTGGTGCCAACGCCGGATGGTAAAGGTCGTCGTGCGGTAGTTGAAGTTCTGCTGAATACTCCGTTGGCGGCAGATTTGATCCGTAAGAGCGAGGTTCACAAGCTGAAAGAATTAATGAATCGCTCTACAGAGCAGGGGATGCAAACTTTTGATCGTGCTCTGTATGATCTTTACAGTCAGGGTGAGATTACCTACGCCGATGCCTTGTCGCATGCTGATTCTGCAAATGATCTTCGTTTGATGATTAAGATGGGTGCTGATGCCGACCCGGATCAGATGATGAGTGCTAACTCTGGCTTAACTTTGGATGATGACGATTACCACCGTCTTTGATCTTTGACTGATTTGTTATTAATTGATCTGGTTGGCTTGATTCAATGCAAACGGCGTGTATAATTCGCGCCGGTTTATGCTTGAAGCTATTGTGGTGATGGCTTCAATTAGACAGGAAGATAATGTGATCAAGATGATTGTGAGTCGAATTGATACCGTTTTTTCAGACTTCCTGTCTGCTGTGGATTCCTTTTGAGCCTCTGACATTGTCAGAGGCTTTTTTTTGTCTGTAATCTAAGGATTGTTGATTTGGTGTGGCTTAAATGACGAACCCTTTATATCAAAAGCATATAGTGTCAATTTCAGACCTGTCACGGGATGAGGTGGAATTGATTATTGCCACTGCGGCGAAACTCAAGTCTCAGCCTGCGCCTGATTTGTTAAAGGGCAAAGTGATTGCGAGCTGTTTTTTTGAAGCCTCAACGAGAACGCGCTTGTCCTTTGAAACGGCTGTCTTGCGATTGGGTGGTTCTCTGGTTGGGTTTGATGATGCAGGTAACACGTCATTGGCCAAGAAGGGCGAAACGCTGGCAGATTCAGTGCAGGTGATTTCATCATATACCGATGCATTTATCATGCGTCACCCGCAGGAGGGGGCGGCCAGACTGGCCTCCGAATTCTCTAGTGTGCCTGTGATTAATGGCGGAGACGGTGCTAATCAGCATCCAACTCAGACATTGTTGGATTTGTATACGATTCATGAATCGCAAGGAACGTTGGATGGTCTGAAAGTAGCGTTAGTTGGCGATTTGAAGTACGGCAGAACGGTGCATTCCTTAGCGCAAGCCTTATCCAAGTTCGATTGTGAATTCTATCTTGTGGCGCCTTCAGCCTTGGCAATGCCGGATTACATTGTTGAAGAATTAGAAGCAAAGGGCGTTGTTTTGCATCAGTCGGATGATCTGGAAGCAGTTATTCCAGAGTGTGACATTATTTACATGACGCGTGTCCAGAAAGAACGCTTTGATCAAACCGAATACATGCATGTTGCATCTAAATTCGTCTTGAATGCAGCTATGTTGTCTTCTGCCAAACCTTCTATGAAAGTGCTTCATCCGCTGCCTCGTGTGGATGAAATTGATGTAGATGTAGATCAGACACCGCATGCGTATTATTTTCAGCAGGCTGAAAATGGTGTCTATGCGCGCGAAGCATTGCTGGCGCTTGTGTTAAACCCTGAGTTTGAATAGGAGAAATCTTAGATGTCTGAGAAGTTACAGGTAGAAGCAATTCAGCAAGGCACAGTGATTGATCATATTCCGGCTGGGCAAGGCATTCGAATTCTAAAGCGACTGCATTTGGAATCTGATGGCAAGCGTATTACGGTAGGCTTGAATCTTCCAAGTAAAAACTTTGGTCTTAAGGATATTATTAAGGTCGAAGGGCGAATGTTTACGGAAGACGAAGCGCATCAATTAGCTCTGTTTGCACCTGATGGCACCATCAATGTGATTGATGATTATGAGGTGGTTAACAAGTTTACAATGAAATTGCCGGAGGCACTGGAAGGTGTTTTTGATTGTCCGAATAGCAATTGCATCTCGTTGAATGAGCCAGTGAAAAGCTTTTTTTATGTCAGTTCGCGAGAAGATAAGGTTGTGGGTGGTACACAGGTAAAAATGCGCTGTAAGTATTGCGAGAAATCGTTCAATAAAGAGTTGGTGACGAGCTGATTGAGCTCTGATTTTGCTCTCTTTATTGAGCGAGTGCTTTCATTTTAATTCTGTTGCTCACACCAATCTTCAAATAGAATTTTGGCGACCATGCCGTCAACCGAGTGGTGGCCAAAATCATGAATTCCCTGATCTCTTAATTCATATTTTACTTCTTCGCTGCTGAGGCGTTCATCGACCATTTCAAACGGTTTTCCAAAGCGTCCATGTAAGCGATTGGCGAACTTTCTTGCCCGTTTTGACATGTCGCTTTCAGTGTCATCCATATTCAGTGGGAGTCCGATGAGAAGGATATCGGGTTGCCATTCTTTGATGAGCTTCTCGATTTCTTGCCAGTTAGGTATGCCATCTTTGGCTTTTAGAGGGGGTAACTCTGAGGCTGTGCCGGTAATGGTTTGTCCGACGGCTACTCCGATTCGCTTGATACCGTAATCAAAGGAAAGGGCTTGTTTAACTTGAGTCATAATATGAACGCTTAATTCAGGATATCTGTGATGCGAGGCGTGATTTTAACTCAGTTGAAGCCGGGCAGATAGAGGGCGGATTAGGCGTGACCTGCTTCAGAGCAGAGTTGTTCTGGGTCTATGCCCAGTGTTTTAGTAGCAGCAGTGAGCTTCTGTTCTAAATCAAAGTCGAAAATGATGTCTTGCTGAGCAGGGCAGGTCAACCAAACATTGTTGGAAAGCTCTTCCTCTAGCTGTCCGGCATCCCAGCCTGCATAACCAAGTGTGATCAAAAACTTGCTAGGGCCTCGATGTTCTGCAAGAGAAATTAGCATGTCTTTGGAAGTGGTGAGGTAGGTGCTTGGGCCGGTTCTTAGAGAGTTGATATTAAAATCCGGATCATTGTGAAGGATAAAGCCTTGATTGGTGCTCACAGGCCCGCCAGCTAATACTTGGGTGTGTTCGCTTTCAATATCCGGATACACGTCCAGTTCCAGTAATATTTCACTGAGTTTTACAGGGAGTGCCTTGTTGATAATCAGGCCTAGAGCGCCTTCTTCATTATGTTCACAGATGTAAGTAAGTGAGCCCGTGAAGATATCACCTTGAAGGTGTGGCATTGCGATCAGGAAATGATGTCTCAGACTGTCCATAATGGCTCCAACGTAGCTCTCTCTATCACTATAGGTCTAATACTGAGAAAGAACATTGTTTTTTTGGAATCGCCAGGTTCGAATGATTTCGAGTTCGTCTGTGTCTTTTGAGAGTTCATCCGGGAATGGAGCAAAGGGGGCTGCAAGCCGCACGATTCGGATGGCTGCATCATCCAGCAATTTATGTCCGGACGATTCCAGAACACGAATCTCTTTGAGGGTGCCATTGGGAAGTAAGGCTACCAGTAATCGCAAATCCCCGAAAATGCCTTTTTGGCGGGCTTTTTCAGGGTAGTTTAGGTTGCCTACCCGTTCTACTTTGTCTAGCCAGGCCTTCACGTAATACGCGTCGGAAGCTCGTTTTGTTGATGTGGTCGTGATGGTTCGAATGCGTGGGCTTCTGGTTAACACCTTCTGTTGATAATCCAGTTCGGCTTCGAGGCTGGCAATTTCCAGTGAGCGTTGCAATAGGCGTTTGGATACCTTGGGTTGCTCTGTTTTTGGTTTGACCGGGTTTTCAGATTGCTTCGACAAAAGTTCAGGGGTTGCCTGTGCTTGAACTTGCTCTTGTTCCTGTTGGTCTATTTCAGCAGGTAGAGCGGCTTCAAGGGTAGGTGAGGTTTGATTCACCTTGGGTGCCTGGATTTTGGCTTGCTCGGTTGTGGTCAGTTCTTGCGGCTTATCAATGGGTTGGCCACTGCCTTGTTGGTTCATTTGAGCCAGGAAGTCTGCTTCTTCTGGTTCTTTAACGTGTTCAAATTTGGCCAGAGTGACCTCAATGGTCGTTGGTTTATTGGTCGTTTTAAGGACTTCAAAGCCGATGCCCATGATTAAAACCAAGTGGAGAGCGATTGCCACAAAAACGGTGAACCCTAAACGGTCCGAAGATGAAATTCTCGGATTTATTTGTTGGTTGGCCTGTTGTGCAGTTGTGCTCTGCTGGCTGTTGTCAGGGGTCGGGTCTGCGGACATTTTAATCGATTGTTATTTGGGCGATATCAAGTAAGGGCTAAACTTAACTCGCTTAGCTCAATCGAGCAAGGGGATATGATGGAAATGTGACAATCTTCGCCTTGGTGGTGCATTTATGGCGGGTTGATAAGCATGGGTACAGCTAGATCTTTTAAGATGGGATCTAGCTGCTTGGACAATTATCGTTGTTGAAGTTCGTGTTCGATAACATCCATCAGTTGCCCAGCGATATCAATGCCTGTTTCATTACTGATTTCGCGCAGACAGGTTGGGCTGGTCACATTGATCTCGGTAAGGTAGTCGCCAATAACATCCAGGCCAACGAAATACAGTTTTCTGGCTTTAAGTTCTTCTGCAACCTGATTGCATATCCAGAGATCTCTCTCTGTTAAAGGGCGTACTTCGCCACTGCCGCCTGCAGCTAGATTACCGCGGCTCTCGCCTGCGGCCGGGATTCTTGCAAGGCAGTATGGGACTGGCTCGCCGTTAATCATTAAGATTCGCTTATCACCCTCTTTAATCTCAGGAAGATATTTCTGGGCCATGATTTGTTGGGTTTCATGGTTGGTCAGGGTCTCAATAATGACTGAAAGATTGGTGTCGTTTGCTTTGACGTGGAAAATTGATGAACCGCCCATGCCATCTAATGGTTTATAGATGGTGTCCTGATGTTTCTGGTGGAAATTCTTCAGGCGTTCTGCGTCTTTAGAAACGATGTGTGGCGGTGTGCATTGAGGGAATGCGGTTGCAAACATTTTCTCATTGCAGTCACGCAAGCTAGCTGGCTTGTTAACGATTAGTGTGCCTTCGTTTTCAGCTCTTTCTAGTAGGTAGGTGGCATAGATGAATTCGTTATCAAAAGGCGGGTCTTTGCGCATCAGAATGGTATGTAGCTCTGATAGTTTGATCTCCTGTTCGCCCTCAAATGAGAACCAGTCTTCAGCTGATTTGAAAACCTTGAGTTTTTTACACGTTGCTTTTGCAATGCCGTCTTCAAGATATAGATCCTTTGGCTCCATGTAAAAAAGTTCCCAATTTCGATCCTGTGCAGCCCATAGCATGGCTAAGGAGGTGTCTTTTTTATAATTAATGGATTGAATAGGATCCATTACGATGCCGAGTTTGATAGTCATCTGAAAGATATGCCTTAATTTTTTTGACTTACTTTGATGTGGAGTCAGTTCGAAGATGGATAGTTTAATCTAAGATAGTCATTGTACTTAAATATATTATCGCTCTCCCATGCTTAAATAGACAAATTATCTAAATAATCGAGCTCTTAGAGTAAATAGTTTGAGCTTTTGTTCACTTTAAAATTTAGGGAATGTATTTTTTTGTAATTCCGTGGAGTGGAGCTTTAATT
>Ga0255768_10002195_pt1 | contig 19680 bp, 19 predicted proteins | sample 071ome_33_FD_179983 | JGI IMG/M metagenome (GOLD analysis project Ga0255768, IMG submission 179983) | Coastal salt marsh microbial communities from the Groves Creek Marsh, Skidaway Island, Georgia - 071412AT metaG (version 2) | ecosystem: Environmental > Aquatic > Marine > Intertidal zone >...
CTCCTGAAACATCGGTTCAACATCTAACAAATTTTCATTCCTAATTTTATCTAAGTTTTTTGTATAAGAGATAAACTCTTTCCAATGCGTATCATAATAACTTTCACTTTGCATATACTTAATTGTACTATTTGTAATTTCTTGTGCTTTTATAAGTGTATTTTCTGGAAAGTCTTGTTCATAGCACCATTGCACGAAATCCTCAAATCTTCTTACAATTTGTACTTTCATATCATCAGGCAATACTCTAATGTTTAAATGCTTAGGATGATGTGCTACATGATTAGTAATAATTGGTCTTTTATGTGTAAAATTAATTTTTTTAAAATTACTTTCTGTTAGTTTCCATTTCATAAAATCTATCATATGATTAACATTATAAGCAGTTACGGTAAATGCTAACCAACCCATAATATTTGAAGGGGTATTATCTAACAAATGTAAATTTTTAAGTATTTTATTCCATTTTGCAGGATGACGCTGATATTCTAATACTGCACCCATACCATCAACACTAGCACCAACACGTACTTGTTTAAAACTTTCCCATAATGTTAGAACTCTAGAGGGTAACGTACTCATGTTAGTATTATATTCTACAATCATATTTTTTGCACTGCCATTTTCAATACAACGTTCTAAGAAATCATAATGTCTTTCAATAAGCATAGGCTCACCGCCGGCAAAGTACACATGTTTAATGTTGTGTGCATTTGCTTCTAATTGCTCCCAAAACGGTTCATGACTTGGCCAATCGAATTCGCTCGCACATAGTTTATTACCAACCATTTTAATTTCTACTTCACCGCTGGTGTCTTTGAATGTATTCTTGCCGGTTAGTTTGATCCAATCGTCGTACCATGCATCACTATCAGTAGGGCCGCACATACGGCATTTTAAATTACAAAAATTACCAAATCTTAAATCGTAATATTCTACAGGAGTTTCTTCTAAATCAATACTTCCATCTAATTCTGTTTGCTGCTGTGCTTTTTCTAATGTAAACTTTGGCCAATTTTGTTGCTCGTATTGACGTCTACTATTAAGTCCATTTTCTTCTTCGCTGCGGCAACGACCGCACTCTTCACTCCATTTACCATTAAGCATATTTGAGCGTATAATTTTCATAAAATCTGCATTTCGTGCATCTTGTAAAACATCTATACCAGCATTATATGCAGTACCATCTTCTTTACGTATAACACCTTTGTTTTTTGTAACGTTGGCTTGACAGCAAACACGTATATCACCATTTGCTCTTACTGCTTGAAATATCCAAGGAATTGGACAAAATGTATTAGACATCTTTAAATATATCCTTCATTTCAGGAAATACTTCCTGCCAGTTTAAACCACGTTGTTTGTCGCACAACTCAATAAACTCTTTCATTTCTGGTAGTCGTCTGCTCCAATCTTCGCTTTCCATAAAACTTAGCATGCCTTTTAAACGTTTAATACCATACGGTGCAGCATCAAACATTTCTTTTGTAATTTTACCTTTGTGCCAAACAGGTACACCTAGTTCCCAATTTTCTTCCCACCAAGGATAAAACTCCTCATACTTTTTACGCACTTCTGCTTTGAACCAGTTGGGTAATACTTTTACATTTAGATGTGGCGGATGATACACAAAGTGATAATTGATGCCTCCGGCGCCAAATGGCCACATATTAATTTTATTGAAGTTTTGTTCTAACTTCCATTTTATAAAATCTGGCAAATAGTAAATGTTAAGTGCCTGTACCGCACAAGCAATGGTAATTTCAACATTATTACTTGTTTGCTTATCAAGTATGTGGAATACTTCTTCGGTGCGCTTCCATTCACTTGGGTAACGAATATAACTATTCATTTCGTGTATGCTATCTACACTATAATGAAAACGTACCAACTTAAAATGTTTCCACAGATCAAATAAATCTTCACGCCATTCTACACCATTTGAATTATAACGTAGTTCTAAGTCACCTGCAATACCTTGACGTATTGCTTCTTCAAGTATTTCATAGTGTTCTTCGATAATAAGACTTTCACCGCCTGCAAAATAAATTTGCTGCATATTTGGCATTTGTTCATAAAACTGCTGCCAGAATGTGTCATTTTGTTTGTGCCAATTATAACTACTACCGTTATAACTGCCTTTATCTTGCCACTGCATTGTTTCTTTTAGTGACTCGTTTTTAACATCTGGAAAAATCTTTTTATAGTCTTTTATCCAGCCACTGCTATCGTGTGGTGAACACATAACACAAGCAAGTTGACACTTTGTACCAAAACGTAAATCAATGTATGCTAATTGTGGGGGTACTTCACCATCTTCTGTAGTATTAGCAATTAGATCATCTACATTAACACGCTGACTCCAATACGCTGTTTCCCACATACGCTTACTATTATGTCCTGCTGCTTCTTCTTTGTAACATTTTAAACAACTAGGTGGTTGCTCACCGTTTATCATTTGTTTACGGACATTACGCATGTACTTTGAATTCCATGCTGTTTGGAAATCAGTTACATTTAAGTTGTTTGGTTTACCGTCATCTGTTTTTAAAATACCGACTTGTCCGCCGTGTTCTTTATCGTTGGTAGGTCCAACACTACTTGCATTTGCTGTACAGCAAACTCTCATGCTGCCATCTGGTCTTGTGCTTAGATGCACCCAAGGTAAAATACAAAACGTTTCACTAACTTTAGTCATACTCTGTCCAATCTAAAATTCATGTCAATTAGAACTTTTCTTGCCAACGGTTCTTGTTGTTTATATTCTTTAGGAGTAAATCCAACTTCGCCCCACGGAACAGCATAATTTGCAAATACATTTACATCTTGATTTAGTTCATTCATAAAATAATCTTGTGTCCTTGCTCTATCGATTAAACTATTATACAGAGATGTTTGTTTATAACTGAATACATTGCTTAACCATAAAACTTTGCTGGTATCATTGTCTGCTCTAGAAAAGAATTCATTAAGTAATTGTACATGATTATCATGTAATTTGCAAGTCAAAAAATTCATTCTTTCAAAATTGTGTACAATAGAATTTTTATATTCTAACCACCATTTAACCCAAGCTTCTTCTCCTCCAAAAAAATCTAAAAATTCATCATTAAAATCGCCAAAGTTTTGAGCAACAAATCTACCATCAAAATATTTTGTATCTATGCTGTTAATAAATCCAACATAATCTCTACCGTTCCATCTTGCATACATTTGTTCCATTACATAAAGTGCAAATTTATCATAATCAGCAAATAATAAATGAAAAGTATCAGTATAACCTAAAGTTTTAATAATTTTTAAATGATTAAGTCCACTTGCAACGGTTACCATTCTACTTAAAGGTTTTTTAATATTTTGTGTAATGTTTTCAATATCTAAATGCTCAGTATTATAAACATAAAATTTATTAAAAATATGTTTTTCACTCCATTCAGCAAACTTATCAGCAGTATCAGGTGATTCAGGATAAAAATAATACTTTCCTACTCTAACTTCGGGTCCAAAACTTCTAATTTTGTAACCTGCTTCTAATACACTATTGATAATATTGTAGCCAAATCTTACATCTTTATATTCATGTTCCTGCGAACCTTTTTCTAACCATAACGGAGTATAACCGTCATGATGACTTTCTACAGATCTCGAAGGTGCAATCATTTTTAAATCTGGACCAGGTTCACCTAAAACTAAATTAGATATTTTTTTAGCCTTTACAATGTTTAAATAAAAACATTGTTCATGTAAATGATAATAATGCTGTTTCCTATCTAATATATGTCCAATTAAAACATCGTCATCTTGTATGAAATCGTCCAGCACTTGCAAAAAACTATAATTGTGTTCTAAATCAGTTCCATAATTTACGCATAACAAATGTTCATAACCATTTGCATCAGCATAGTTTACAGCTTCCTGGTGTTTGTTAAATGTTTTTACATTATCTCTTCCAACTTGTTCACCAATTTCTATATACCAAAATTCTGCCAAATTTTTAGATATCATTGTTGCTAAAGGCGAACTCTCAAATTTTTCATCTATAAATGCAACTAGGTATTTTCTTTTAAACATTACTTTTCCTTTTGTGCGCAAGTTTCGGCACATCTTCTAATTTTATCACACTTGCCTTCGCCAAATCTATTTGCAAAACTTGCTTCAAGATCTTTTGTAAAAAATTCGTGGGTTAGTATATTATCAACACTATGCTGTGTTAAATCATTAAAATCTTCGCCATAATTTTCATACAATCTTTTTTGCATGTGTTCTCTGTTACGCTGCATAAAAAATCCATTACTTAAAAAACAGCAAGGCCAAATACGACTATCCCAACTTATAAACCATTGTTTTCTTTTTACTGCCATGCAACTAATTGGCAGTTCATCTATATTTTTCTTTTTTACAACTGGTTTGTTTTCTTTTATAACTTCTTCGAATTCTTTTTGAATTTTTTTAATTTCATGTTTTTTAAGTTTGTCTTTTACTTCATTTTCAAACTTTTCTTTATTGTGTATTTCTAGTATGTCATCTTGTTTTTTATTTTTCGACCATTCTTTTCCATTGATCCACCAAGTTTCTTGTCCGCTTCTGTCATCTCGAGCATCAAATCTTCTAAAGTTATATTCCTCAGATATTCTTTTTGCATCTTCTACTTCGTGCTCATTCCAAGGAAATATTAAAAATTGCCATACACTTTTACCACCAGCATCTATAAATGCTTTAGCATTTCTTAGTATCTTATCAAATTCTGTTTTTTGTCTATACATAGAATTTGTTTCTTGGCTTGCTCCATCAATACTCCAATTAATTTGATGATGTTCAAATCTTTTCAAGCTAATTGCAAGATCTTTAAAAAAAGGTTCAGTTCTTAAACTGCCATTTGTGTGTAAAGTAATTGATATGTTGGGTTTGTATTTGTAAATTGTATCAACTATATCAAGAAATCTTGGATGCATTAAAGGATCGTCTATTGTACCACAAAATTCAATTTCCTTTATGTCGCTCATTGTATCAGAAGATAGCAAATTATCAAACACATTAGATTCAACCGTAACTTTATTAGGTATAAGCGGATTGACTTGATCACAATCTTTGCCATATGTTCTATGACAATTTAAACATAATGCGTTACACATTGTGCTTAATTCAACTTGTAAAATTTCTGCTTTTGCAAACAATTACTTATTTCCTTTTAATTTTCCACTCTTAGGACATGCTCTAACACAACCAACAAAAGGAGTATCAGTATCCCATGATTTTTTTAATTTATCCCATAATTTAACAATATTTTCTGGACTATTATTTTGTAATTTTAAATTTTCATAATCATTTTTAAAAAAATCTTTTAGTTCTTTTTCATGATTAGAAGAAGTTGTAAGATAACAGCAAGGCATAAACAATCCATTTATTTCAACAAATGGATGTACATGGTCTTTACATAACGGATCTACTTTTGTTTCGGTCATTTAAAATCCTTTACTATAGGACTAGAATACAAATCTTTCTTTTTATAAGAAATTTTGTTTTCTTTTAAATATGTTTCAACCCATTCAACATTATAATCAGGAGCTAACCATTCGTGTATATCAACATGAGGCCACTCAAATCTAATTCTATCAAATCCTGTAAATCTTGCTTCATTTATAATTTCTAGTATATTCCATTTCACGTAACTAAAAAATATTGTTTTTTGAGTTATAATCGGCCTTTTTCTTTTTGGTATTTGATTTAATGTTTTCACAGCATCTTCTATGCTTTTTAAATCTGAATTTACTCTGTATTTTGTATAATTTTTTTTGGTACCATCAATAGAAAAATAAATTTCATCGTGTTTATTCATAACACTTACTAAGTCATTCCAAAAACTAGGTGAACGATAACTACCATTTGTATGAAGAATAATATTTGTTTTTTTGTTTCTTTTTTTTATGTACGCTATTAAAGGTACTAAGTCTGGATAATATATTGGATCACCCCAATTGCCACACAATTCAACTATTTCAGGATTAACTTTATCAATTAAAGATTTATATTTACTCCATTCAAGGTGCATTGTATCTACAATATCTGGAATTTGTGTTTTTGTAGTATTAGTTCGGGTGCATTCAAGACAAGATAATGTACACTTGTAAGTTAATCCTAAATGTAATGATGAAATTTTATGATCTCCCCAATTCATTACTTAAATTGCTCCCCAAATGGATCAAATTCTTTGCCACATTTCATACTACAAACTTTTAATTTGCCATCTGAACAACTTGGTTTATTCCAACTGGCTTCTATGTTGTCAAATATACCTGTGTTAAATACTGCACGTAATCCGTGTTTCTTTGCACTGATTGCATCTTTACCGCCTACAGCATCAATAAAGTCCCAAACTTGTTCTACCTTAGGGTCTTTGTGCCACCACTTGTACATACGTCCAGCAGTCCAACAACACGGCATTGCAAGTCCTTCTGCTGTGATAAACAAATTACCTTCGTCTTTTACTTTACATTGTATTTCTGCTCGATCGTAATAGGTATCTATAGTACCGTGCTTATTTTTTACTTTGTCGAACTGCTTTATAGCATTATTTTGATATTGTTCTTTAGGTTTTTGAAGTTTAGCAGTTTCGTTGCCTTTACGATCAACAGCCTGATGTGATTCTTTCTTTTCACTTTTAGCACTTAAAAATCTTCCTGTTTTCTTTTTAATAAACTTTTCACAACCCCAAGCATTAGCAAGTGCTTCTGCTTCTTCGACTTGATGTTGATTATGTTCAAATATTAGGAAGTCCCAACGTGCTCTGCCGCCGGCGTCTATAAATGCTCGCATGTTGCGTTCTACATTGTCCCAGACAACACCCTGCCTGTATAAATGATTAGTGTCACTAAGACCGTCCACGCTGAAAATAACAGCGCCCATTCTACCAAAGACTTTGGCCAGTTCACGCCACCAATTTTCATCTTTTGCTCCTGCATTTGTATTCATGCTCAACCACATGTTATGATTATGTTCTCTAAAATATTTGAATATATCTAGTGTATCACGTGCAACTATAGGATCGCCTAAGTTACCACACATGTACATTGTTTTTAGTTGTTTTATAAACTCAGGCTCAAAAATACGTTTAGCATCGTCTAATGTCAGTTCACTCAAATCAATATGGGGATTTACTGCACCACCATTTTGATTTCGATCACACATCGGACAACTTGCCTGACAATTTTGTGTATTTTCTAGATGTATTGTAGTAATATTTTCGTATTTGTACATACTAATCCCAATACATAGTGTTTGTTTTTTGATATGCATATTCTTTTTCTAATTCATGCATTGTATCAAATGTAACTCTATGATGAAAATCCATATTACCAACACTTACACTAAACCGTACGTAACTACACGGTTGTCTTTCTGGTCTGGGCCCGTGTGTTTTGTGTTGAACAAAAACATAACCCCATTCTGTAGAAAATTCAACGCCTTCTTTCCAACCTGCTAATATAGATTCAAATTCTTCAACGGTGAACTTATAACCATTTACAAGTTCATTGTTTACTTTTATACTTACATCAACTCTGTCTCTGTCCTTAAACAGATAAATTTTAATAGGTTTAGTAAATTTCATATCTTTCCTGTATCCTTTAAATATTCGTACATATCTTTTGTAATGAATGTTTTGTACCTTAATTTTTTATTTAATTCATCTACTAACTTTTGTTGTTTTTTACTTTCTTCAAAAACCTTTTGAGCAATTTTTTTATTGTGTTCTATTATTTGTAAATTAGGTTCTGTTTTATGTAATTTTTTAACAACATTTAAAAAAATATCAAATCTATCTTTATTATTCTTATCAAACTTTGTTAACTTTTTTTCAAATATAAATCCTAATTTTGCAAGTTCTTTATACATACTAACAAATCCAAACGATATAAAAGGTTTTCCTAAAAACAAAGGTCTAAATGTTTTTTCACTTATTATATTATGAGGTGTAATATTACCAGTTTCTGTTACAATGTCCCATGTAGAATTAAAATATTCGTCTGGAACAAATATTTTAAAGTAAAGTTCATTTGCACTTAACTTTTTTTCTGAAGGAAGATGCAAATCCTCCCATGTACACGATAGCCAAGTATCTTTATTTGTTTTTAAAACATTATACAATTTATTTCTATAATGAGTATGATTGTTTAATAAACATATCAATGATTTACTTTTAGTTTTTTGATATTGTTTTTTAAGTTTAAAACAATCACGCATCCAAAATAAAGGATAATTTATAATTTTAAATTTTGATGTTTTTACTGGTTTGTAATTGCATGTATAAATCTTTTTATTATTCCATATCTGTAACGGAACATCTGATGTTAATATTTTTTCATAAGGTTCAGATGTCATATTAATATGTTTGTTAATATCAATAAACTTTGATTGCATGGCAATAGATTCAAATTGCCAAAACAATACATTTGTTTCACTGATATCTGTGTCTGATATTTTAATCATCCAAAATTAACTTTACTTCTTTACCTGGACCGGCAATACTTGGTAGATCACCATATTGTTCAACATACCAATTAATAACTGCTTTATACCAATTTTGACTATTATGGTGTGCTTGTTTGTTAAACTGCCATATGTTATTATTAGTTGCTTGCATTGTACTTAGTGCTCTAGCACTTTCTTTTTGCAATTCACGAATGCTCATTTCTTCTAAATCTATCATGGACGTCCTATAACCATAAATCTTTTATATCCAAACATTTCTTTTTCACCTGCATATTCAAGTCTACTCATTGGAAACTTTTTACACATATGATCTACACTATGCACACAATTTACATGTTCTTCAACATCAAACAAATTATTACTTTGAATTACAAATAGTGGATCACTTTCCATAGGTCTGTTTGCAAACTTTTGGTACCAAATACTTGGCATGTGTTCTGCACTTGTGTTAAAAATTAAACTAGGTTGTGTTTTTTCTTGTATTTCTTTATTTGAATTGTAATTTTTTATACTATAAGTACAACCACTTCTCGATACCCAATCCATATTTTTATCTTCATCTGAACTAGACATCATTGGAATTTTTAATTCAACACTTTTTCCTTTATAACCTTCAATAATACTATTGTTAAAAATTTTGTCACTAACTTCACAAGCACTCGAATCGATATCAAAAAAACGTATCTTGTTATATTTTGCAACATTATCAAGATACAATCTTGTTTGTCCAAACCATGCACCAAGAACATATACCATGTCAAATTCAGTTTGAATTTTTTCTATTTCTTCCATAGCCCAAATTTTACTATTTACTTGACCTCTACTAAATGCATCTTGTAAATAAATTGGATTGTAATTGTTTCTGTAATACTTGTCTAATATTTCATAAATTTCGTCGTCGCTAAATTTTTTAAGATAAAACAAAAATTCACCAATGTTAAAATTTAAATTTAGATCAATAATATTATTATTTGAATAAACCATTGACAAGAAAAAGTCAACAATTAACTTTGCTTTTTCATTTTTAACAAATGTGAAGTATTCTTGTAATCCGTGCAGCCAACTTACATTATCTACACCAATTTCGTTATTCAAACTCGCCATTAAATCTTTCCTCTAGCCATTCAAAATCATTAATTAATTTTAATGCTTCAATATTTCCTCTATGTCTTGCTCCGTATGCAGCACCTGACTTAGCACCTGCAATAGCATACTTGCCAAATTCTTTGTCTTCGCCTTTTGTGCACCATGCTACAAGACGGCTTTGTGTTTCATCATCTTTTTGTCTATCAATAACTTTACTACTTAGCTTACAGCATTCTCTAAATGCACTTTTCCATGTATTAAACGGATCTGTGTTAAATGCAGTATAATTGCTAACACTTTTTACAGCAACAAACTTATCACTAATACTAGTAGTCATATCCGGCTTGCTGGTATCCATGTATATTGTTTTCTTTGTAGGAAACAACTTTACACCACCATAACCGTATTCCATTTCGTTAATAGGATTGATACTACGCCAAACATGTACTGCTTCCATATTCCACCATTCCGGAACGTAATCAAAATTATAATCGTCAACTATATGTGCATCACCGTCTACAACAAAAAACAACTTTGTTGTACACAACTTTGCTGCTTCAATATGTGCTTGATGAATACCTTTTACACCATGTACACGTTTTGCTCTTGGAAACTTTTCTAGTAAACGTTTATAATTTTCATCAGCGTCCGGTTCTTGATAACTAATAAACACAATATCATATACTTCATTTAATGGTGTACTAGCAGTAATATCAGTAAACTTTTTATTAATATAGAAACGTGCTGCTAGTTCGCCAGGTCCGTGATGACTATCTTTAGGCATAAGAGCAACACCATCATAATGCATACCGTTTTTAAAAACATGTGTGTAAACAAAATCGTCTGGTAGCACATCATACTCAAAATTAAAATCATCTACAATTTCATTTTCTGGATATACTATCCATAGCATCTTTGTACGTGCAAGTTTTTTAGCAGTATGCACACTATCAACTGCTCTTGCTGTAATAACTTTATCTTTTAATTTTGCAAATTGTTTGTCGTCAGAATAACCAATAAAAAATACATCATACATAAAAGTATACTAACATAATCTCGGTTAGATGTCAATACCAAGATAAATAGTATTAGGAGATTTAACATGACAATAATACCTGGTGATACCTATAGAATAAGCATTTCTGGAGCAGATAGCTCTATATTAGTTGATAGTTGGAATAGTGTAATTACTGCTAATGTAAGAGCAGGAGATGATAGTACACTTGTAGACATTTATCAAAAAAAGTTTTTTGGAACCGTTGACGGTAAGTTAGATGGTATAGTTGTAAATTCTGTAGGAGATGTTGTTTTAAATCCTGGTACAGAACATGAAGCAGCGTTATTTTTAGGCGATGTAACAGGTAATGTAACCGGAAATGCAGCAGGTAATCACACAGGAACATTTACTGGCAATATACACGGGGTTGACGATTCAGTTATTTTAAATCATGTTACTAAAAGTTTAAACGTAGCAAATGTTACTACAAATACTTTTAATGTAACAAACTTTTCAGTAAGCAGAATAGATGCAGATAGTATATTTGCTGATTCATTTACAGGACATGTTATAGGTGATGTAATAGGTGATGTTACAGGAGACACGTTTGGATCTCATCACGGTAATACTATAGGTAATGTTGTAGGTGATGTTACAGGTAATCTTACAGGTGATGTTACAGGTAATTTAACAGGTAATATTAATTCTACCGAAGCAGATATTGCTACTCTTAGAGTATCAGGAACTGGTTACTTTAACAATATTGAAACTAATTCTTTTACTGCTGTTGCAGATAGTAGTTTTGGAAATGTTACAGCTGATAGATTTCAAGGAAATTTTGAAGGACGCTTAACTGGTAGCTTATGGGCATCAGAAACCATAGGTGTTATATCAGTTGATGATCCTCAAAGTATTGGAATAGCAGGCAGATCAAATGTAGTTGGAATCGGTAAGGATGATTCAACAGGGATAGTAAACTTAAATTATAACACACTTAATAATTATATAAGTTTACCAACATCTGATGGTCATGCGCCGCATAAGTTTTTTTCACACAGAGGTGATAAACAAAACCCAATAAACTTAAATCCAGGCGATCATATGAATTTGCATAGTGTAAGCGGCTACATAAACGGTAGTTACAAGCACACTGGTGTATTTGGCTTCTTTATAAATCCTGAAAAAACTCATAGTAGTAGTGACACTCATGCAAATACAGGATTTTTACTTTCAGTTGCAGGTGCCAATCACGGACCTGACTTACTAGGCAAGAAACGTGTTACAATTGACGATTTAGGTTGCTTACGAGCTGGTATTTTACAAACAGGAACATATACTGCTACTGAAAGAACTGATTTAAGTCCTGCTACAGGAATGATTATTTTTAACACAAGTGTTAACAAATTCCAAGGCTATAACGGTACTTCTTGGGTTGACTTATCTTAATTCTATGTTACAATAAAATATGAGTAAACTATATTTTGGAGTTTGTCCGTATGGCACAATTGCGGACGTTTTTATTGCATCACTTGCAGGTTGGAGCGATAATTGGTTACAACCGTGTATACCAGACATATCACCAGAAGGACACTTAATTCATAATAAACACGAAGATTATGTTTTAAAACTTTCTAAAAATCAACCTATGTCATTTAGAGACATTGATTATACAAATCGTATGAACGAAATTGAAAACGTTTTAAAAAATGCCAATGGTAAAAATGTTTGGATAGGAAATTTTTCAAGCAAACAAGCACGTCTTGTAAAAAAACATTTCGGCGAGGATGTAGTAACCATTGGCTTAAATTACAAAGCAAATATGCAAAGTATAATTCTAGATACAATTTTAGGGTATTATGAACAAAATTTGTCAAAAGAGGAATACTTTGTACGCACTCAGTCTAAATACTATGCTGATAAAGAAATGTTTAATAAACTAGTGCCTGTTAATTTTTCTCCAGATTGTGACATAGATATAGATATAAGTATATTGTTTAATCCTAATAACTTCATAACACAATTAGAAATATTAGATGGTCCACGTAATAAAAAACAAATAGAATATTATTTAACTTGGCTATACAGAACAAAGGAGAGACTAGATGAAAGTTAGTAAAATACCAGGCCTAGGGCGTAGAGGTGTTTATATTGATGATATTGATTTTGATAATCTTACAGATGAAGAATGGGCAATTATTGGAAAGATTCACCTAGAAGAACTAGTTACTATTATACGTGATACAAAACTTACTAAAGAAAAATATTTTAAGTGGATGAACAAATGGGGCGATGATAGAATGACATACTACGGTATGTTATATAAAAAATATCCTAACTGGAGTGGTAGATTAGAAGATGCAGTAAACGATATGTCATGGGAAAAACATGATAGAGAAAGTGTAGAATTTTATCTCCGAGTGCGTGTAGACGAAGGTTACAAATTAGGAAACATCATTAAAGTCAGTGGCATGAAGGACGACAAAGGTAATCCGATTGGTATGTTTGCCGAAGGAGAACTACTATGGCATAGCAACGAAAGCGGTAACATTGCTTTTGCACCAGGAGTTGCTTTGTTAGGATATCAAGGTACAACTAAAAGTTCTACTGGCTTTTTACAAACAGCTGACTATTATGAAGACATTGATGAAAGTTTTCGAAATGAACTAAATGACATGGTTTTATTGCATGATTTTACTCCTGGTAAAATTAATCCAGGATTAAGAGATGTACAAGATAATCTAATGTATAAAAATATGGCGCCAGAACCAAATGCAGAAATTCCTATGGTAATTAGAAGTCCTGGCGGATTGACAGGACTGCATTATAGTTTTAATACGGTTGTAGGAATAAAAGATATGAAAGCAGAAGAGGCGGAAAAATTACTAACTAAAATTAAAAACGAATTAGAAACAGAAAAATACACATACGATCATTGGTATCAAACTGACGGCGATTTATGCTTGTTTGATAATAGTATTACACAACATAGACGTTTAGGAAGTACAGATGGTAGATTATGTTACAGATATCAGTATGACTACTCACACTTACAAGATGGACCATATATGCCGTATTTTCAACAGCCTTACATTAACCAATATATCGAACGTGTTACTTTTACTGCTAAATTCCAACAAACGGTAATGGGCGTTAATAATTTTAAATATCCAAATCCTGCAGATTATGCCTAAAATTATTTTTTTAAATGACATATACGATGTAGATCATAACGGAACTACCCAAGTACAGGATGATGTTGCATATTTAAATAATATCGAAAATGCAACATTAGATTGTACAAGAAGATTTCATATTGGTGATTTTAACAAATATACTTTTTGGAGTAGGTACGGAGGTCCCTATGTAGTAGCAAGTAGTATAAACAAAAGTCTGCCAGATTGGAATGTACAAGTTATTGACTATTTTACAAAGTTAAACAATTTCCACGAATATTTAGAAAACTTTATTACAGACGACACTGAATATTTAGGAATTAGTGTAACATTCTTACAAAATCCATTAAATCCTAAATATCATCTTTTTAATTTGTTTTGTGATAATCACAGCGACTTAGTAGAATGGTTTGAAAAAATTAAAAAAATTAAGCCTGATTTAAAAATTATTATAGGCGGTTGGGTTACTGATGCATACTATAAAATTTACTGCAAAAATAAAACAGAATTGCCTATGCCAGAAGCATTCAAAAAATATATTGATTATGCCTTTATAGGATATGCAGAAGACACTATATTAGAATTATTAAAAGGTAATATAGACAATTTAAATATAGTAGAAAGAGAAGGTGTAAAGTTTGTTGTTGAAACAAAAACTGCTGGGCATGGTGCTAGAATAATTCAAAACCGTATGCAAAAAAAATACGGAATCAAACACGGCGAATGGTTACCTTTGGAAGTTAGTAAAGGTTGCAGGTTTGGTTGCAAGTTTTGCTTTTATGATCATAGCGGTACAATTATTAAAAAGCCAGAAGAACTACGTGAAGAATTAATTTACAACTATGAAAATTTTGGCACTCAAGGATACTTGTTAAGTGACGATACCGTAAATGATAGTCCAGCAAAAATTAACATGATGCACGATGTTATCAAAAGTTTACCATTTGAAGTTGAATGGGTTGCTTACACTAGACCAGACATGTTTTACAAATACCCCGAAATGTATCATAAGATGTTAGACATGGGTTGTAGAGGCATGTTTTTAGGTGTAGAAACATTAACACACGAAGCAGGAAAAATTGCAGGCAAAGGATTGCATCCAAATAAGGTTAAAGAAATTTTAAATTGGCTGCGAAAAGAAGGTGGTGACGAAGTTTTTATTCTTGCTAGTTTCATTATAGGTTTAGTAGGTGAGACACCAGAAACCTTAATGGAAACTGGAAAATGGTTACGTGATCAACGTTGTTTAGATAAAGTCCAATATGAATTGTTATATATAAGCGATCCTAATGACACGTTTAGTAACGATTTTAGTTCAAATCATAACAAGTATGATATTAAAATCAAGTGGCAACCGGAGTATCATTGGACACACAAAACTATGAATTTAACAGAAGCAAAAGATGTTGCATTGCAGTGGGAACAAATGCTAGTTGATCATCCAACAACACTATTTGAAAGACACGGCATGTTTAATACAAACTTCTGGGCATATCCAAGAATACGTAGTTTAGGATATACACATCATCAAGCAGTTGAATATCTTACAGCAAGAAATGTACCTCAACATGTTTATGAAAAAAATGCTGACTGGATACAAGATTATCATGCTCAACTTAGAATGTACGAGTTATTAAATGTGGAAAATTGAAACTTATAACGGCACACAAGACTTAGATTTCTTTTTTAAAGAAGCCGAAAAGAAAAAGTTTTTTAACAATAGCAGTAAAGAAATGCTGCTAGATAGTTTAGAAAAAGAAGAAGATTGTAAATTATTTTTATTGTATAACAACGATAGAATAATAGGCACTACTGCATGTCATAAGTTAAAGGGTTTAGAAATACTAGGTAGTAATGCATATCGTATTGCAGCTCGTATATGTGTTCTAAGTAACTTAATAGAAGGTCCACGTAATCATAATACTTTGAGAAATTTACGTGGTGCTCCAAAGCCACATGATCATCCTAGTGCTCAATTTTTAATACCTGCGTGTATAGAATATTGTGGCAGAGACACTCCTCTTTATATTAGTACTCACGGAAGTAGTGTTGGCAAACAAGCTGCCGTTCATAGATACTGGGCACCAGAGTGGCGTAGACAAGGATTTTTACAAGATCCTATAGAATTAGAGTATAGAGGTACTTTTCAAAGTTTTTGGAAATTTAATGTGCAAGAATACTACAAAGAAATGATTGACGAAAGATGGCAGGAAGCCGAATCTATCCTGCCAATTCTTGACACAATTTAAAAAATTCAGACATTTCTGGAAAAACTTGTTCGTGATTAACTTCACGTCTACGATTTTGTTCTTTAAAAAATCTATGAAAATCAATACGTCCTTGCATAATACGTGCAGGATCGTAATGAGTGGAATCCATATAATCTACGACACGTCTAAAACGTTCGTATTCCATTGTTGTAAATGCGTCTTTGCGTTCGTCATCTAAATTATCCTTTATAAATTGTAAATGACTATGCATGTAACTCATGTATTCTTTTGGAAGTATATTAATGTCATACTGCAATGGCTCCTTGAGATACGGAGTATCAAAACTCAAACGATTCCATCTAAACGTTTCTACATCATTATACTTACGGCGCCATTCAAGTATTTTTTCAAGAAGTGTTTGAAAGGTTGTAACACTGAAAATATTAAATGTAATCATAATAGTTACAGGTGCGGTAGTATTACGCATAAAGTAATCTAAATTACGTTCAAATACTTGTATATCTAAACCATCACGTATGTATTCAGCACGTTCTCCCCATGTGTCAATACTCGTAAACAACTTAAATCTACGTATTTTGTTTTGACTTAAAAGACTATTAACTCCATCAGTAAATTTTTCAAGTTGTTTAGGTTTGCCGCCTAAATTACTATTAACGTTAAGTTCAAGATTTGGTTTAGGATCTTGTTCTAGTAAATCAAAAAGTTTGTATGTGCTTTTTTGTATTGTAGGTTCTCCACCTGTAATACGTAGAATTGTAAGCTCTTTACTAAGCTCGGGCCACCATTTCCAAAATGCATCAAGATAAGGATTAGTTTCTTCTTCGTAAATATCAAACCAGTTAATGTCACAACGATGATTCTTAACCATAGTGTAAGGACCATGCTGCTTAATTTCATTGTAATATCTACTACTGGCTTTGGGATGACAATATCCGCAACGAAAGTTACATTCGTTGCCAAATGATACTTCTAAGTATTCTGGGTTAACATCAAATTCTGCACCGCCTGCTTTTACTGCTTGTACACGTTGTTCATTGTAAATGCTACTGCTACGAGTTTTACGATCACTAATGTAATCAGGACCCATGTTTTCAATATTCCAGCAATACTGACAACCTGCACATTGTTTACCAGCAAGCATTTCTCTACGTTCTTGTTTTTTTACTTCAGTATTGTGTATTGCACTAGGATTAGTTAAAATTGCTTGTGTATCGATTTTGTGAGGTGCTGGATGATAACAACTATGTGTTTCACCTGTTTGAAAATATATGTTGGCATGATACCATTTTGCAAAACAAAAAGTAGGAGAAAATATTTCGTCTGTAAGTTTTGTTATGCGAACTGCTTCTTCACGTTCGCTCATTTAAGTTCCTTATCAATAAATGCAGGTTGCTTTGGATTTCTTGCAGGATTCACATAAACGGTTTTAAAGAATCGACTTTGATTACCATTTAATGGTTCGGCAGCAATAGGCAAATCTAATTCTTCAATTAAAGAGTAACCCAAAGATATTGTATTATCTTCCATTTCGTCTTCATTTAAATCTTTGCTGTTCCAATATTCATTAAGCCATTTAAAATCTCGAACATTTATAAAATCCCAATCTGTACACATAGTTTTGTACAAACCTTCTCTTGCTCCATACACAGCCCAATCGCCATTTTCGGCATCTGCTCCTACCATAAGCCAAATATACAAACGATGTAAATTTTTCCAATGATTTTTATGAAAGTCTTCAACGCTTACACGTAATCCTTGATCTAGTGCCATTTTAACACCTTCACGGAAACCAGCACGCCATGCTTGCTGTGGTGTAGCATTATTATGTATGTCACTAAAACATCCATTCATTTGGATGTATTGTAAATCCCAACAAAAGTCTACTTGTGCATGTGGATTGTTTGGATCAGCATTTTCGTGTGTACGCATACTTAATACTTTTTGTTTAGGCCAGCATTTAATGCCGCCGTTGCCGTACATCAATCCGTTAATTGAATTTTTTGCAGTCCAACTAATAACTTTGTCTGTTAAATCATATTCACTTAGATCTGCTTCTTGTTGTAAAAAGTTATCACGTATGCAATTATCCCCATCAATTGTAATGAATCTATCTGTTTCACTTAATTCAGCACAGGCTTTGTGTGCAGCATCTGAACCTTCTACACCGTGAACACGCTTTGCCCAAGGCACCTTACTTACTAAATCTGCATAATTTTTTTCTGCATTAGGTTCATCATAACTCAAGTATATAATGTCATGATCAATTACTCTAAATATATCAGTCATTGATTACCTCATGTTGATAACTGGAAAACTTCTTTATAGTATATATACTTAATTCAGTTTTGTCAAACTCAAAATCTAATTCATAAGTTGTCTTATCAACACATGTAGCATTGTTGAAATTTAAAACTTTTACTAATTTGTAAGGGTTAGTTTCTTCAGTAACACTATATCCAGTTAGAGCATTATCAATTTTAATTTTCATTTTTTCTAAACTATCAAAAATTTCATCGTCAAATTTTAATATCCATTTTGATTGTTTTACATCTTGTATAATTTTTATATCGGTTCTCTCATTTGAAGATTTTGGTATTTCATGTAAAAAGTTTTTTACTAGTTTACTTTCATTCCATGCGTCAATTTGTTTTAATAAAAACTTCTTAGTAACAAAATCATATTCAACTCTAAATTGATGTGATGGAATTTTTCCTAATACAATATCTTTAATTTCTTCTACTTCAACTTCGATATATTCTTTACCTTCTTCAGGTTTGTTTTTTATTCCTATAATTTTACCTTCGTCATCATAATGAACAAACTTAGTTTGATTTGGAGTTTTTATAACAATTGGCATTTTATATTCCTAAATAATTTTCATACTTTTTAATAATAGAGACATTACAAAAGTTATCTTCTGTGTAATGAAATATACCGTTTTGTACATAATTTCCTACATACAATTCCAAATTGTTTGTAAGATATGTGCTTAGTCTATTTTGCCAACTTTCGGTTTTAAAATCAGTCCAATTAAACAAAGGTGCTTTCATATGTGCAAATGTAATTATATTAGATTTATCTGTAATTTTTTCTTCGCAATTCATAATGTTTGCTGCAATAGCGGCACTTAAATCCATACTACATTTTTTTTGATAAGTTTTGCCGCCGGCATGTGTTTTGTAAAATTTATACCAGTTATTAGTAATCATTTCTAACCATGTATAAAATTCATGCGCAAGATCTGATTCTTTAAAATAATGAAATCCACTATATAAATTAGGCAAATTAAATTTTGTAAATGCTTTTCTATAATAATCACTAGTAATTTTATTACCTCTGTAATCAATTACATCACTAGTGTAAAATAAATCATAATTTTCTAATTTTTTAAACCAATAAGTAAGATCTTGTAAAACTAACATATCAGTATCTAATACTGCTGTGCCATCTTTAAAAGGAGATGCATGATATATTTTCCAGCGATTACTTATTTTCCATTCTTCTTCTTGTGCATGATCGCCCCACGGTATTTCAACAACATGTTCAAATAAATCTTTATACTTATTAGGTACAATGTCGTTTGTAATAAGAGCAACTTTTGCATCTTTGTTTGTAGCATGAATACTCATTGCACAAAGACATGCTTGCTGTACATAATCTACATCTGTATTTTGTGCAAATAATGTAAAATTAGCCATTAATAATT
>Ga0255768_10002196_pt1 | contig 19675 bp, 22 predicted proteins | sample 071ome_33_FD_179983 | JGI IMG/M metagenome (GOLD analysis project Ga0255768, IMG submission 179983) | Coastal salt marsh microbial communities from the Groves Creek Marsh, Skidaway Island, Georgia - 071412AT metaG (version 2) | ecosystem: Environmental > Aquatic > Marine > Intertidal zone >...
CTGGGTTTTCAATTCTTATATACCAAGGCTTTTTTACTCTATGCGCTTTCATGCTTGGAGGCAGTATTGACCAAATAATTGCAGATCATATTGCTGGAGTTGGAGGTGTTTTGTTAGTTGGGGTTGGGATTAACCTTCTTGATATTAAAAAAATTCCTGTTGGGAACTATATTTTGGCACTATTCATACCGTTGTTTACAACATTTTAAATGTTCTTGTTGCGCCTTCTACACCTTCAAATAATTTAATTAATTTCTCAGATTCCTCTTCAAATGTTCCAGTGATTTTTTGTGGTTCTTGAATCTTAAATCTTCTGTTCCCAAAATCAATTTCAACAGGAACATAAGGAATATTTAACCCTTTTGAAAGGTAGTAAAACCCACTTCGAAATTTTTCAACTACTTCTGTCCCGCCTTCTGGAGCAATAACAAGAACGTAGTTGTCGATTTTATCAAATTCTTCAACTGCCCCATGAATTAATCCTCTAGAATTTACTCTATAAACAGGAATTCCTCCTAAACGAATTAGTAGATATTTTTGAAGCCACCAAAAAGGCCAAGGAATACCTAATTTATCAAGATTTTTTGAGATCGTAACTAAACTTGGCAACCTAGTAAAAATCCAGGCAGCGCCAAAAAAATTTATTTTTAAATCTAAAGCTAAAACAGCCAATAGAGCATACCAAGCATCTCTCATTGCAGTGTGTGGAACCCCAACAAGTATCATTTTTTTTACATTTGGTATATTACCCTCTATTTCCCATCGAAATAACTTCATAAGGAATCTTCCAATAGGACCAAGAATTTTTCTTTCTTTTTGAGAAACGTTTTCAGGTAAAGTTTTCATAATGTAGATATGTACTTAGCAATTTGAACAGCATTCAAGGCAGCACCTTTTAATAAATTATCAGAAACAACCCAAAAATTTAAAATTTTATTACTGGATAAACCCTCTCTTAATCTTGAAACTAACACTTCTTCTCTTCCCTCAACGTCTAATGGTGTTGGAAGTGGGCTGTCCCAATATTCAGTACCATCAAATTCATTAATTGATAATTTGGCTCTTTCTATATCTACAACATTTTTAAATGTTGCTGAACAAAATGTACCATGTCCAGTAACAACTCCTACTCTTGCATTGGAGGGTTCGACGATTAAATCATGTATTTTTAAAATCTTTCTAGATTCATTTACGAACTTCATTTCTTCATCTGAATAACCATTATCAGTTAAAGAACCTGCTAAAGGGATAACATTTTTTGCAATAGGGTTTGTATAGTATCCATCTTCATATTGAGGGGTCAAATGTTCTCCTAAGCTTATTTCTTTTTCTAATGAATTAAGAGCTGCAGTGCCTGAACCTGATACTGCCTGATAGGCAACAGGAACTATTGACTCTAATTCAAATAAATCATGTAGTGGCTTAAGGGCCATGACCAAGCCCATAGTTGTACAGTTTGGATTAGAAATAAGTTTAGTATTTGAACTTATTTCATTCTGATTGATACCGTACACAACCAATGGCACATTTTCTTCAAGACGAAAAGATGAGGAATTATCAACAACATACGAACCATTTTCAATAAATTTATTTGCAAAAATTTTTGAACGTTCTCCACCTGCTGAGAATAATGCAATATCATAATGTCCAATATTTTCATTACATAATTCAATTACATCATATTCAGTATCAGAAACTTTTATTTTTTTTCCAGCAGAATTCTTAGATGCAAAAAGTGAGTATTCAACTTCGTGTGAAAAATATTTTTCACAAAGAGATATAATTTTTGAACCAACTAATCCAGTAGCACCTACAATAGCAATTTTCATTTTTCAATAAATTCGCCATGTAATACATCAAGTGCTTTTTGAATATCATTGCTATTTATTACACAAGAAACTCGGATTGGCGATGTAGATATCATATAAATATTTATTGAATTATCACCTAATATATTAAACATTTTTGAGGCAACACCTGATTCAGACTTCATTCCTGCTCCAATAATTGAAATTCTTGCAACATTTTCATCTTTATCAAAACCTTTTGCATTTAAGGACTCAGACAATACGCTGAGAGTTTTTTCTACATCATCGGCTTGATCTTTTGGTGCAGTAAACGAGATATCTGTAATTGAATCTTTTGAAACATTTTGAACAATCATATCAACATTGATGCCAATATCCGATAACGATCCAAATACTTTACCTGCAATACCTGGCTGATCTGGTACACCATATAAGGTGAACTTCACTTCCTTATCATTATGGGTTACCCCACTTACAATTGCTTCTTCCATAGTTTTTTCTTTTACAATAGTTCCTTCATTGTTTTCAAAAGTTGACTTAACAATTATTGGTATATTATACCTTCTACCAAACTCTACAGACCTTGCCATTAATACGCCAGCCCCAGTGGAAGACATTTCTAACATTTCTTCATATGAAATTTCATCAATTAATTTTGCATTTTCTACATATCTTGGATCTGCCGAAAATACACCATCTACATCTGTAAAAATTTCACATCTTTCAGCATTCAAAGAAGCAGCTAAAGCAACAGCTGTGGCATCCGAACCACCTCTACCGAGAGTTGTTATCTCTCTTGATTCTCTATTAAAACCTTGGAACCCAGCTACGATAACAATTTTGCCTTCATCTATGCCTTCTCTTACTCTCTCTCCTGTAATTTCTTCAATTTCTGCTTTTCCATGTCTTGAAGTTGTAATAATTCCTGCTTGAGAACCAGTTAAAGAAATAGAGTCATAACCTAAGCTATTGAGATGTATTGACAAAAGAGACATAGTAATTCTCTCTCCTGCAGATAAAAGCATATCCATTTCTCTTGGAGCAGGATTTTCAGATAGATTACCTGCAAGATCAATGAGTTCATCTGTACTCGAACCCATAGCTGATGGCACGACTACTACATCATTGCCTTGTTCTTTGCATTCAATAATTCTTGAAGCAACAACCTTTAATGAGTCTGTATTTGCAACAGAAGTTCCTCCAAATTTTTGTACTATTAAAGCCATTGGAAACATTCTAATTAATTTCCAAAAGAATTAAAGAGACTACTACTCTAGATTTATGAGCATCGACTTGCATGTGCATTCAAAAAACTCTGATGGGAGCTTATCGAAAGAAGAAATTATAGATATCGCATTAAGTCAACAACTTGAGGCAATATCGATTACTGACCACGAGTACTTAACTGAAGTCGATGTTAATGAAAACATTGAAATCATTCCTGGTGTTGAAATAAGTGTAAATTGGCATGAGCTAGATATAGCTAATAAATATAGCGGTACGCATTTGCTTGTGTATTTTATTACAGAAGATTCAAGCTTAAATAAACATCTTGAAGTTTTAAGAACTAGAAAGATTTCAAGAAACTACCAAATTTTAGAAAACCTGAATTCACTTGAAATTGAAATAGATAAAAATGAAATAGATTTATTTGATACCAAAGTCCCTGGAAGACCTCATATTGCAGAACTATTAATTAAGCATGGTTATGTAGAGACTATAAGCGAAGCATTTGCAAAATATCTTGGAAATGGAAAGCTTGATAACCTGAATCAACACCAAGAAGACATTCAAAATATTATAGGATTAGCTAAAGAATCAAATTGTTTGGTATTCCTTGCTCATCCTCACACATTAATGAGCAATCCTCAATATTCGAAAAACACAAATTGGATAAATAATGATTTTGAAGAACTAATTTTTCAGTTAAACACTTTTGGAATAGATGGTGTTGAAACTTATTATCCTGGATATAGCTCAAGTACAATAAATTCATTAAATGAACTAACTAAAAAGCACAATTTATTGACTTCTGGGGGAAGTGATTTTCATGGCGATAAAAAGCCAAATAATCTTCTTGGAATAGGATATGAAAACCAGCCTATAAATGTTTCCTACGAGCTATTGAATAAAATGAAAGAAAAGCATGCAAAATTATAAAAAGATTCTCAGTTCAATATCAATTATCACGATTGCGTATGCCTCAAGCAGGTTATTAGGTTTTTTTAGAGAAATACTATTAGCAAACTGGGCAGGGGTATCTGGTGAAACAGACGTTCTAGACTTAGCATTCATAATTCCAGATTTTCTTTTTTATTTATCAGCGGGAGGTTATTTAGCTATTACATTAATTCCTTTACTGGGGAAAAAAGATAGTAAAGATGTAAATAATTATTTTCTCTCTTTGCTTTACGGATTAAGTACTGTCTTTGTAGTTTTATCATCCATTGGTTATTTATTTAAAACTCAAATTGCAGAAATTTTAAATGTACAAAATCAAACATTATTTATAGAAATATTTGGATTGATAATCTTTAGCCAAGTTTTCTTTTTTATTGGTGCGATTTTAATGTCTTACCAATATTTTAAAGAAGAATTCAAGTATGCCGCTTTAGCTCCAATTGTTTACAACGCAACAATTATTCTATTTGGTTGGTTAAACTCATCAGATCCCACAAGTACTATCAAAGGATTTGCACTAGGTACTTTAATAGGTTCGATTCTAGGACATTTAGTTATTCAAATCTTTGGTGCAAAAAAATCAGGTTTAGAAATTATATTTTTAAGATTTAAATTATCAGACGTTAAGAATTATATTGTTATTTCTTTTCCACTAATTCTTGGACAATCTATAGCTGTAATGGATGAGCAGTTATTTAGATATTTTGGGTCATTTTTATCTGTTGGATCTATTGCAACATTTAGATACGCTCGAAGAGTCGCTTTTCTTCCAGTTGGTATAATTGCACAAGCTGTAGGCGTAGCTAGCTATCCATTTCTTTCAAGACTGTTTCAAAAAAATAAAATCGATGAACTTGATTTATTAGTTAAAAAACAAATTGCATATCTATATCTTATAAGTGGTGGAATCGTCATAATTTGCTTTTTTAGTTCAGAATTTATTATCCAAATGATTTATGAAAGAGGTGCGTTTACAAATTCTGACACCCTTCAAGTAAGTAGGGTTTTTCAAATCATAAGTTTAGGCATAATCCCGTGGTCAATTAATCAAATTGTAACAAGGTCTTTTTATGTACAACAACAGTTTTGGTTTCCAGTAATTACAGGAACTGTAATTACTTTAGTTTCATTTGTTATATTGTTAAATATTGATACAGACGGAATTCTGTATACAAAAATTATTGTTGCTTCTTTATATGTTTATTTAAGTATTTTGCTTTTAAATCTTAAATTTGAGAATCTAAAGTTTGTCAATAAAAATTTTTTTGTAGATTTAACAAAAATTAGCTTTCTACTCATTTCAACATTTACGCTAATTAACTTCTTTAATTTTGAATCTAACTTATTAAGTGTAAGTACAATAAGTCTTTCGACAGTACTAATACTATTTGTCTCACTAAATTTGCTAAAATTCAAATATATAAAAATAGGAAAAAATAAATAATGCAAAAATTTCCCCTAAAAAAAGGATTAGGAACTCCAGAAGAGCTTCATCAAGAAATTAATGATTATATCGATGTCCTGATGGGACATATAAACCCTCCAATTGCTGACGGCGTTGATACATTGTTTGAAGTCAGTAGTACATATTTAGCTCGAGCTAAAGAAATCGAAATTAAATTACTCCAACGTGAAAGAAGTACAAAAATTGAATCTGGAGATGAGCTCAAAAAATTTAGAACTGGTGAACTAAGAAGTTTTATTGAGTTATGTAAAAGTGCACAAAATCAAGGATCTAGAAGAATTACTGTTGCTCTGAGTGAATTAAGTTTGAAAGAAGAATAAATTATTCAAATATATCGGCTATATTTTCTTGATAACTTTTAGTATCTGTATTTTTATTTGAATTCTTCTGTGTTTTTATTAAAACACTTGTTTCAATATTCATAAAATCAAAAAATTTATCCTCTATAAAGTCTTTTATGTCTTGAGACTTTTGTAATTCTGAAATCAGATATTCATTGCCTTCATCTACATATAAAGAAAGGTTGTTATCTTCATCAACTAATGGTTTTACCAGAGTTAAATATGAATATTTTCTTGGAGTTAAATTTAATTTAGCTTCTTGAAGAATTTTTGGCCAAAATACATCGAAATCACCAACGTCACCTTTTTTTTCAATTTCATTATCTTCGACTATATTTTCTTCTTTTTTTACTTCACTTTCTAGAACTTCTTTAACTTCTTTTTTTTTAACTACATTTGGTTCATTCTCTAAAATATCTAATCGACGTGAAACAGATTTAATATCTGTACTTAATTGAGGTTTAACGATCTTTAACAAAAAGAGCTCTAATTTCAACTCTTGAGATGGAGCAGTTTTAATATTTTGATTTACTTCATCCAGCATATCTAAAATTTTTGTCAGTTCCTTTGCGTTAATAAATTCATTTGCATCTTTAACAAGTTCTCTTTCATGCGAACTAATGTCTAAAAAAGTACTGTCCTCTGGTAAGTATTTAAAATAAAAAATATTTCTAAAAAGATTACTCAATGAACCCAATATATCTAGAGGCTGTAGCCCTTTATTATAATTTTTTTTAATTACCGATAACACTTCGGCAGTGTCCTGTGTAGAAATTGACTTTATTATTGTCATTAAATCTTTTGATGCAACCTTTCCAAGAATTGTATCAATGTCATCTAAACTAGCTTTTGAGCCAAAAGTACTAAATGCTTGTTCAAATAAATTAATGGCATCTCGTAGTGAGCCATCACTTTCAATCGCTATATATTCCAATATTTCATTTTCTAAAATCGAGCCTTCTTCTTTCCCAATTTTTTGTAATGAATTTACTATTGTTTCGGTAGCAATTTTTTTAAATGCAATATGTGTAGTTCTACTTTTAATTGTGTCTAATACCCTATCAGGTTCAGTAGTAGCCAAAATAAAAACAATATGCTGTGGTGGCTCTTCAAGTGTTTTTAAAAAAGCATTAGAAGCTGCATTAGATAGCATGTGTACTTCATCTAAAATAAAGACTCTTTTTTTACCAGGACTACTTGCTATAAAATTAATCGATTCATTTAATTCCCTTATATCATCCACTTTATTATTTGAGGCTGCATCAATTTCTGTGATATCAAAAACAGGATCGCAACCAAGTTCGACTGCAATTATTCTTGCTAATGAAGTTTTGCCAACACCTCGAGGGCCTGAAAATAGATACGCATGATTCAGAGTTTCTTGTTTAATTTGCTTTTCAATTAATGAAACTGCTTCTTCTTGACCTACGAGATCATTTAGACTTTTAGGTCGATATTTTCTATACAGTGCTTCATACATAGTTGTAATTGATTCTTTCTCTACTCTATATAATGCAGTATACAATTAGACTAAGTCAAATGAGAATAGGTGTAGATCTTGATGGTGTTGTTGCTAACTTTACAAAAGGTTGGACAACACAATATGAAATAGATTTTAATAAAAAAATTCAACCTTCAGATATTACAGAGTGGGGACTTTCAGAGCCTCTAACTCATTTTGAAGAAGAAATTGATTTTTGGAATTGGGCCAAAAACATTAATGGTTCGTCAATATTTAGAAATCTCGAAGTGTATGAAGATTCTGTTGAAACATTAATTGAACTATCAAAACTTGGGCATGAAATTGTAATACTCTCTTCCAAGCCTTGGTGGTCAGTTCATGATACCTTTATGTGGTTGGGTGAAAGAAAGATTCCTACAAGAGAGGTTCACTTCTTAGAAGATAAATGGAAAATAAATTGCGATGTTTATATTGATGATGCACCTCACCAACTTGAATTGTATGTTGAGAAAGTACCAGCAAAAACGATTATTAGATTTGTAAGAGATTACAACACTCCTGTAGAAGGAACTGTTGACCTTCATAATTGGAAAGATTTAACTTCTTTACTACAACTTTAAAATAATTAAAGTTATTGATATGAGCGATTCATTTATTCTAAGAGATAGACAATGGAGAGAACAGAACGAAAGAGTAACTCTTTCAAATATTGCAACATTCTCATCTAATTCCTTAGGTAGAGAAACTGAAGAAGAACCAGATATTTTTAGAACTGCTTTTGAAAAAGACAGGGATAGAATTATTCACTCAAAAGCGTTTCGAAGATTAAAACATAAAACTCAAGTATTTATCAACCCAGACGGTGATCATTTTATTACAAGAATGTCTCATACACTACAAGTCACTCAAATTGGAAGATCTATATCAAAAACATTAGGTTTAAACCCTGATTTGACAGAAGCAATTTGTCTAGGTCATGATGTAGGACATTCACCATTTGGTCATACTGGTGAAGATGTATTGAATGAATTACTTGATCAAGGGTGGAGCCACTCTGAAAATTCTGTAAAAGTTTTATCAAATATAGAAAATCTTAACTTAACTAAAGAAACTATAAATGGTATCGAACGTCATCCCTGGAAATATGAAGAACCTCCATTTACTTCAGAAGGACTAGTTTGTAGATTTTCAGATAGAATAGCTTATCTTTCACATGACGTAGAAGATGCAATTAGAGCTAATGTTTTAAAAGAAAGTGACATTCCTAAACATATAGTTGATACTTTGGGTCCTCCCGGAAAAATCTGGATAGACTCTTTGATTTCAGGAGTCTATAAAGGTTCAGACTCAAATAATATCGCTATGGATTCAGAAATACTCGAGATTATGAATGACTTAAGAGATTTTATGTTTAAAAATGTTTACTTAAGACAAGAAACAATGGAGCAGCGATCTGATGCTAAAAAAATTGTTGAAGAGCTTGTTCTTTACTTTAAAAATAATCCTAATGAACTTCCAAAAGCTTATATGCAAAACCAGTCTGAATTAGAAAATTCCGTAGATTATGTTGCAGGAATGACTGATAGATTTGCAATATCAACTTATGAATCTATTCGTTAAACTTAGGCTCTCTTTTTTCTAAGAAAGCAGTTACACCTTCTTTTAAATCTTCAGAAACCAGAAAAGAAGTACTCCACAATTTTGCATAGTCGAGCCCTTGTTGAACTGACAAGTTCTCACTTTTCTGTATTGCTTCTTTAGTGGCTTGAACGATTCGAGGTGAATTTGATGCTATTTCTTCAGCTAATTTAGTACCAGCATCTAAAAGATCGTCAAAATTATCATAAACACTACTGACAAATCTTATTTTTTCAGCATGAGCACCATCAAATCGCCTTCCGGTATAAGCTAATTCGTTAACATCGCTTTTAGAGACAAATCTTGGCATTCGTTGTAACACTCCAACATCTGCAACTAATCCCAACTTTGTTTCACCTATTGAAAATTGTGCATCTTTTGTTGCTAATCGAATATCACATGCAGATAGCATATTTGTTGCACCACCTATACAAAACCCATGCGCAAGAGCAATTACGGGAATTTTAGAATTTTCAATTGCTGTAAAAGCATCTTGCATTTTTTCCACTAACTGTAAAAGCTCTCTCCTATCTTCAGGAGTTGAAGAAAGATCTTCATTAAGATTCATTCCAGACATAAACATAGTGATATCTATTCCAGCAGAAAAACTATCTCCTTTACCAGCAAGAACAATACAATTTGCCTCTTTGTTTACATTTATTTCTTCAATCACTGATGGTAAATTAAACCAAATATCTGCATCCAATGCGTTCTTTTTGTCTGGTCTATTAAGCCAAATATAAGCAACGTTGTTTATAATTTCTTTGATTAATTTATCTTCCATTAATTTAATATTAGTAAACTTGTGCCATGGATGTATTCGAAGCCTTGTATACAACTCGAGCAATGCGTAGAGTAAGTGAAGAACCAATTTCTGAAGATATTTTAAAACAAATGGTCGATGCAGGAATTAGAGCTCCTAGTGGTTCAAATCGACAAGGGTGGAAGTTTATAGTTGTTACTGATACTGAAGTTAAAAATCAATTAGGAGATGCTTATAGAGAAGCGTGGAACTTTTATGTAAAAGAATTTTATGGTGGAAGTTCAGATATGGGAGCATCTAATGTTGGAGATACAGAAAAAGCTCAACAAGTGAATAGAATTAGCAAATCTGCTGCATGGCTTTCTGAAAACTTTCATAAAGTACCCGCACAATTTGTAGTTTTATCTCGAAATGATCCAACTGGTTCATCAATATATCCAGCTATTTGGAGCATTATGTTAGCTGGTAGAGCACACGGTATCGGAACATGTTTGACTACAGTTTTGGGAATGTTTCAACAAGAAAAAGCATTTGAAATACTCGATATTCCTACTGACAAAGGTTGGACTATCAATGCAGTAATCACAGCAGGATATCCTTTAGGAAAATGGGGTGTTGCTGATAGAAATCCTTTAGATCAAGTTACTTATTTAAATAAATGGGGCAATGAAATAAATTGGAATGTAAATGAGCCCCTTTGGAATTATTGAAAAAATTTTTTTAGCTCTAAGGATTAAAATTTATCCCTGAAGTATTAATACTATTTAATATTCTTTCTTTTTTTACTTGCTGTGTTCCGGCTTTTAAATCAATGTCTCTACATATAGATTCTGTAATATTTACGTCACTAGATGTACAATTTTTTTCTGTTTCAGAATAATTTTCCCCACAGCTAAGGAAAAAAATTAGGAAGAAAAATAAAAATTTTTTCATAAAATCAGTTTAGTAAAGAATTAATTCGGAGCACGCCCGGAGGGAGTCGAACCCCCAACCTTCTGATCCGTAGTCAGATGCTCTATCCAGTTAAGCTACGGGCGCTTGGCGGAGAGAGAGGGATTCGAACCCTCGAGGGAATTCCTTCCCCACTCGCTTAGCAGGCGAGCACTTTAGGCCACTCAGTCACCTCTCCACTTTGCGGAGGGAGTGGGATTCGAACCCACGGTATGGAATACATACAATAGTTTTCAAGACTATCGCCTTCGTCCGCTCGGCCATCCCTCCAGATGGTTTTTTATATTATTTGCGGAGGGAGAGGGATTCGAACCCTCGAAGGGGATAAACCCTTACACGCTTTCCAAGCGTGCGCACTAGGCCAGACTATGCGATCCCTCCGAAAATATTTATAAAATTATATTCTAGTTATCTCTTGCTTTCAAAGAAAGAGGATAATATCTCTTCTGATTCATGTGAAAGAATATTATCTTTTATCTCAACATAATGATTAAGCCTTGGATCTTGCGGTATGTTGTAAAGAGAATAAGCAGCACCAGCTTTTAGATTCGCTGTGCCATAAAGTAAAGTTTTTACTCTAGCCAGCACTATTGCTCCTGAACACATAGCATCGGGTTCCAAAGTAACAGCCAAAGTTGTATTTTCTAATCTCCAAGTACCTAATAATTCAGCACTTTTTTGTAAAACAAGAATTTCTGCATGTGCAACCGGATTTTGTTTTAACTCTCTTTGGTTGTGTGCTGAAAAAATTAGATTGTGTTCTTCATCAAACAACGCTGCACCAACTGGTATTTCATCTATTTCTAAAGCTTTCTTAGCTTCAGCTAATGCAACTTCCATTTTTTCTTCATCAGTTTTATAGATCATATAGTTCAATAATACACTGAAGAAATATTGTCATGTAGATAGGAACAACTCTCTTAATTGCTTAATTAATAACAGCATTACAATACCGTAATGATTGAATTTGGAATATTTGCATTCGTAACATCAATTACCCCAGGACCTAATAATTCAATGCTTATGGCGTCAGGAATAAGATTCGGTATAAAAAGATCTCTTCCACACTTTTTTGGGATATGGCTTGGTTTTAATTTTTTATTTTTTCTTGGTGGTAATTTATTGTCATATATTCCAGAGGTAGTTTTTGAATACCTTCAATATGCCGGATATGTAGTTATTACTTATATTGCTTACAAAATTGCACTCACAAAAACTTCAGACAAAAAAATTCAAGAAGGTGAAAAACCATTTACCTTCATACAAGCAGCACTTTTTCAATGGGTAAATCCTAAAGGGGTCGTAATGGCTGTCTCAGGTTTAACTGCTTTTGAAATTGGACACTTGCAAGCAAACTTAATTTATTTGTTGGTGGGTGGTCCCTGCGTAATTCTTTGGCTTTTACTTGGTGAAAGATTGCAAAACTTTTTGTTACAAAATTCTAAATTAGAAAGAATTGTTTATGTTGTTTTAGCATTAAGCATGATTTCTAGTTTATTGCTTGCTTAACTTTTTAACTCCTAAAATATTCGCAACATTATCTGAAAATTCCACTTCACCATCTTCAGTTTGATTATTTTCAATCAAAGCAATCAATATTCTTCCAACAGCAATAGCCGTACCGTTAAGAGTATGTATGGTTTTAGTAGAATCATTGTCTTTAGTTCTGATATTTAATCTTCTTGCCTGAAAATCAGTCGTATTAGAACATGAAGTAACTTCTCTATATGTATTTTGACTTGGTATCCATGCTTCAATATCATATTTTTTTGATGCAGAAGCTCCCAAATCGCCTGCACATACATCAACAACTCTGTATGGGATTTCTAATTCTTGTAGTAATTCTTCTTCTACAGATAAGATAAACTCATGTTCATCTAAAGAGTTTTCTGGATTACAAAAAGAAAACATCTCTACTTTATCAAATTGATGAACTCTAAATATTCCTGAAGTGTCTTTTCCATATGTACCTGCTTCTCTTCTAAAACAAGTTGAAAATCCTGCATATCTTACTGGTAGATTGTCTATTTCAACAATTTCATTTGAATGAAGTGCAGCAAGAGGAACTTCAGATGTACCAACAAGAAATAGCTCATCATTTGGTATTTCATATACTTGCTCTGCATCATCTGGAAAAAAACCAGTACCGTATAAAGCATTTTCTCTTACTAATACTGGAGGAACTGTTGGAGTAAAACCTTTATCTGATAGCTTATTTAATGCCCAAGAAACTAAGCTGAATTCAATTTTTACCAAATCTCCAAATAGGTATGAAAACCTAGAACCAGATACTTCTGCAGCTTTTTGAACATCAATCAAACCAAGTTCTTCACCAATTTCTATATGGCTTTTAGGTGAAGAGATATCATTTATTGTTCCAACTTGTTTTATTTCTTTATTGTCTGCATCAGTTTTACCGTCTGGTGAAGTTTCAGAAATTAAATTTGGTAACTTAATCCACAAATCAAAAAAATCTTGGTCTTTTTTTTCTACAATTTCAAATAAGCTCTTAACCTCATCGCTTAATGCAGAAGCCTGTTTTAATAATTCTTCTTTTTCTTCTTTTGAAGAGTTTGCAATTTGTTTTCCCATTTCCTTCTGCTCTGATCTTTTCTTTTCGGCATCAAATCTTGCAGATTTTCTTTCTTCGTTTAATTTAATTAGATTATCCAAATCAACATCGAGACCTCTTCTGTTAATATTCTTTTCTAAAATTTCGATATTATCTTTTAATAAATTTGGATCTAACATTTTTTAACTTTCTGGTGGAATAAATCCATATACTCTGTAAAGATTATCATTTAAATCTTCTTCTTTCTCAATTGCTTCAACTTTAATAAACCATTCATGTAGTTTGCCTTTTTCTATTGAAATAGCATCTGTTATGAAAATTTTACTTTCTTGTGGTCCAATATTGTTAATTTTAGATTGCTGTTCAAAAACTGTTTCATTAAATTCATCAGTTACAAGTACTAAGACAACTACATCATAAGCATCGACATTACCATTATTAGATAAAACTATTTGAAGTTGAATCTCTTCATCTAGCAACACTGCGTAGTCTTCTTCTGTAAAAGCTATTGGTGTTGGAATAAATTCAGATCCTGTGACTGCCAAATTTCTTCGTAAAAATAGTCCACCTGTTCCAGACTGTGCTTTGTCTACAAGTAAGTCAGCAAATCTTTTTGAATTGTCTTCTATTCCAATGTATTCAATATTGTATAAAACTGGCAAAAAGGTTCCATCTAAGTCAGCGTTTTGATTTACTAGATCTAAGAATTCACTATAAGACCTATCTCCAATTGATAAGTCTGCAATACTTTGTGCGATCGACTCTTCTATTTTTTGTGATGTAGGATTATCAATTAATGTAATAATTGACGCCTCAAAAAGCTCTAAACCTTGTAACCAGTAAATTACTGAAAGGTTTAACAACTCTCGTTCTTTTCTATTGATTTCAGAACTTATATTTGAATTAATTTCGTATGCTTCTTTAGCATTTGAAACAATATTGTTAATTATGGATTCAAAATCCTCTCTACTAATTTCTGAAAAATCTAATAATGATTCGAACTGTTCTGAAGACTGTTTGTGTAATGATGAAATGAGTGAGGCGCTCTCTAAATAAGAATTAAACTCTTGTGATTCGATAAACCCTTGGTATGTTTGATACCCAAAAATAGAAACGACAGAGACGATCAAAATCATCAATAATACAAGAATATTTCGTCTCATTTTCTAATTTCCTTAGCTTTTAAGTAATGTTTTCAACATTTTAGTTCTATTCAGAGTCTAAGAAAACAAAAACATTTTACAACTAAGATTATTTATAAATGAAAAATTTTAAAATAGTTTGGTCTGTTAAGAGTGAATGTGGACCAAAAAGAGAAAAGAATGAAGATTCTGTTTTTCCAAATTCTTCTGGAGTTGGCAAACCACCTTTTAAAGCAGGTGTTTTTGATGGAATGGGAGGTCACAAAAAAGGAGAAGTTGCTAGTTTAATTGCATCTGAAACAATGGAGATGAACCTTTCAAATTTAGAAGACTATGTTGTAGAAGCGAATAAAAAAATTCTTGATTATCAACAAACCAACTCTGACTCAGAAGGAATGGGAACAACAATGACTGCTATCGAAATTAATGATCAATCTACTCTAAAAATTGCACATGTTGGAGACTCAAGGTGTTACGTATTATCTAATAGACAATTAATGCAACTGACCGAAGATGAAAATGTTCCTGGTTATCAAAATGTATTGCTTCAAGCTTTAGGTACAAAAAAGAAATTAGATATTCAAACAATTGATTTTCAGTTAACGTCTGGTGATGTAATTCTTTTGTGTACTGACGGAGTGTATAACGAATTTGGAGAGGAGTATTTAAAGAAACGACTTCAAGATGGTGTTGCCGCAGATACTCTAATAAGTGAACTACTATTACAAGAGCCAAAAGACAATGCAACAGCAATGATAATAAATGTGATTTAAATATGAAAATAGGACAAATAATAAAAGAGCGTTATGAAATTCTAGAAGTTCTCGGTGAGGGCGGAATGGCTTTTGTGTATAAAGCTATGGATACACAGCTTGAAAGATTTGTTGCAATTAAAACTTTAAAGCCAAATTATGTAAATCAAGAAACATTTGTAGAACGTTTTAGAAGAGAAGCAAAAACTGCTGCTAATTTAAACCACCCAAATATTGTTCAAATTTTTGATTGGGGTATCGAAGAAGAACCTTTCTTTGTTATGGAGTACATAGAAGGAAATACTCTGACTTCCATTGTTGCAAAAAATAGAACAATAAGCTTAAGTGACGTACTCTTTATAGGAGCTCAGGTAGCGAGTGGTCTTCAAGCAGCACATCAAAAAGGTCTTGTACACAGAGATATAAAACCTGGAAATATAATGATTACTCCCGATGGAAAGGTCAAAGTAACTGATTTTGGAATAGTCTCGTTACAAAATGAAGAAAGCGATATAACTAAAACTGGCTCAATATTAGGAACTGCTAGTTATATTTCACCAGAGCAAGCACAGGGCAGACCAGTGTCTATCGAATCAGATTTATATTCTCTTGGTACTGTTTTATATGAACTAATTGCCGGAAAACCTCCATTTAGTGGAGAATCTCCAATTTCTACAGCAACAAAACACTTAACCGATAAACCTGAAAAGCTTTCAAATTTCAGAAAAGATATACCTAAGGGTGTTGAGAATGCAGTTTTAAAATTATTAGAAAAAACAACATTTGATCGATTTAAATCTGCAGAAGATTTACGTGCAGTTCTTCTTCAGCAAAGAACCTCTCTGCAGTCTGAACAAACTAGAGAAAATCTTGTAGACCTAACTAGTCCAAAAGTTAAACTTCGATTCACACTTCCAGCATTACTTCTTTCTTTAGGTCTAGTTTTTGGAACTATATGGACTTTGAATCAAGTATTCACCAATTTACCTGTAGATGGAGGTGCGCCAACTCTAGTTGAAATACCTGATCTTACTGGAAGTGAACAAGCTCAAGCGTTGGAAGATTTACAAAGCTTAGGTTTTAAAGTCGGTATTGAAAATTCTGCACATCCAAATGTGCCTTCCGGTGCTGTAATTAGAACTCAACCTACAGCAAACACAGTAACAAACCCCGATACTCTTGTGACAATAATTGTTTCCGTTGGTCCAGAAGCATTCCCTATACCGTACATTGTTGACCTTGAAACTGAAAGAGCTATATATGTTATTGAAGAAAGTGGATTTAACGTTGGCCAACAACTAGAGGTTAATGATGACAACATTCCAAGAGGATTTATTATCTCACAAAATCCGGTTGCTGGTACAAAAATGAGTCCAGGTTCAAACGTTGATCTTGTTATATCTGCTGGTCCTAGCCTGATTGAAATAAGTGACTTATCAAGAAAATCACCTGAAGATGCTATTCAAATATTAGAAACGTTAGGTTTTGAGTACGAACTTGTTGAGGAGTACTCAGAAAATGTTGATGTTGGATTAGTTTCTCACACAGTACCAGGTGTTGGTGAGATAGTTACTCCTGATCAAATCATTCAAGTAATTGTATCTTTGGGATTAAAAATTGAAGTACCTAATGTTGTGGGATATACATACTCAGAAGCAACTAATATTTTACAACAAGTTGGACTACTGCCATCTGCTAGTGGAGATACCAGTGGAAGAGTTAATGATCAAAGTCCTAAAGAAGGTGAATTCTTAGATCCTGAAGGCTTTGTAGAGCTAACTTTTGGAAACTAAAACCCAATTTCTTAAATCAAAATTAATAAATTGGTACTCAAAAAATAAAAGAGACTTTAGTTGGAGAAATTCGAATGATCCCTGGAAAATATTTCTCATAGAGACACTTGCACAGCAAACACAGCTAGAAAGAGCGGACTCGTATTACAAAAAATTTATAAAAAAATATCCTTCACCAGATAAAATGGCTCAAGATTCATTTAGTGAAGTATTAAAAATGTGGTCTGGTCTAGGCTATAACAATAGAGCTAAAAGGCTACACGATGCTTCAAAAATTTTAGCAAAGCAACAATTTGATGAAATATATCCAAATTTTGAAATACTCCCTGGAGTTGGCAAATATACTAAAAGTGCACTTTTATCGTTTTCATATGGTGACAAAGTCATTACTGAAGATACTCATGTAAATAAAATTATTTCTAGATTTTTTGGTGTTGATAATGTCAACGCATTTATTCTTGAAAACTCAGAAAAGCTTTTAGATGGTGTAAATTCAAGAGATTTAAATCAATCATTTATGGATTTTGGATCTACAGTTTGCACTAAGCAAAACCCTAAATGTGCAATATGCCCTTTAAGTTTTAAGTGTAAAAAGTATTTTACAAATAAACCTTCTGTTCAGGCTAAATTCAAGGGTTCAAATAGAGAAATCCGGGGAAAAATATTAAAACTTTTATCATCAAAAGATAAGTTAACAAAAAATCAGCTAGCTAAAGAGCTAGAAGTAAACAAAGAAAAAATTGAAATAGCCTTATCCGGCCTAGTAAAAGATGAAATTTTAAAAAAATCATCCAATAATAACTTTGAAATAAATTCTTAGTAATACTAATTTATTAACTATGCCAGTTTCAAAGAAAAGAAAGCCGAATACTAAACCAACTCAGTCAAAAAATATCTCTACTCAAATGACTAGTTCAGGTGCACCATCACCAAGGTGGTATGTAATCACAATGTTTTCTTTAATGGGTATTGGAGTTTTACTTATTGTCTTAAACTACTTAACTCTTTTACCTGGGTCAGTATCCAGATGGTATTTATGGAGTGGGCTAGCTTTAATTGGTGGTGGTTTTCTTATGACCACAAATTATAATTAAAATATCAACCCCTCTTCAACTAACTCTTTATAAGATTCCTCATATTGAGTTTTAGAATAAAAATTATCAGTAATTTCTTTTAAATTTTTTATATCTCCATTTTCATTAAACCAACTAGCGTGTGTTCTTCTCAATAGATAATCTGTTGGTTTTGCTACACAGTAATGTTTTACAGTAAATTCAAATTCATCTTCTTTATAAGTTTCAGATAAATTTATGATGTCGTCTACAAATTTTAATTTTTTTAGATCAAAATTTTTGTTGTATATTTTCTGAAGAGCTTCTTGAGCAATAAGTCTAAAACCTGTTAACTTTCCACCAGCTATTTGAACAAAACCATCTTCAATAACGTTTACAAAATGTCCACGAGATATGCTCTTAGTACTACTAGAGGAACTGTCTAAGAGAGCTCTAACACCACTCCACGATGAAATATATGAAAGATCTTCTATGTCAAAATATTTCTTTACATGTTTTATTAAGAACTCCTTATCATTGTCATCAGCAAAGGGTCTGTCTAATGTTCCGGAGAAGGTTTTTGTATCAGTAGTACCAACAATGGTGTTTCCTAACCAAGGTAATACAAACATAATTCTTTCATCTTCTGTTTTAGGAAGTAACACTGCATTGCCTTGAAGACGTAGTGGGTCTCCTTGAAGAATCAAGTGAGCACCACCGCTATATTTCATTTTTGATGACTTTGATTCATAGTTGCCTGGTAAATTGTGAACACCAGTAGCTGCAATAATTTTTTTAACCTCTATTTCAAAAGTTTTTAATGAAATCTTATCTACGCATTCAACCTTATAAATTTTTTCAATTTTTCTTATATTTGTAATTTCAAAGTAATTTACTGCTGTTGCATTATGTTCTTCAACTGCGTTTCTTAGTAGTGTTAAGACAAGTTTTGCATCATCTGTTTGTGCATCTTCAAAAATAAAACTCTTTTTTAAATTTCCTTTTTTAAGAACCGGAAACATCTCAGAAGCTTCTTGTGCTGATACGTTCTTGTGTCTTCTGTTCTTTTTTCTAGAACCTAAAAGATCGTAGAGAAATAGCCCTAATTTAAATGCCTTAGGTGCAATAAAGTTGTTTTGAAAAATTTTTGGCATATCTGCAAATCCATCATCTTTATAAATAGGTGCAAGTAGTTGTAATGGTTTATACAAATCACCCAATAAATTTTGCAGTACTTTTTGTTCTTGTAAACTTTCTCTAACTAATCCAAATTGAAGTTGTGGCAAATATCTAATACCACCGTGTAGGAGTTTTGTACTTCTGCTCGATGCACCAGAAGCAAAATCATTTTTTTCTAACAGTATTGAATTGAGTCCTTCAGCACTTGCCATTGCCAAAGCTGCTGAACCAACAATCCCTCCGCCTAATATCAGTAAATCAAAAACTTCTTGATTTTCTAATTTAGATAATTGTTCCGATCGTGAAAAACTCATTAATCAAGAGGTTGCATTTCATCTTTACAATGTTTTGGGGGTTCATTTGCAACAACTGATTGTCTATTAACAGTTAGCTGTGTGCCACATTTATTACACATAAATGACTGAGAGATTTCAACAACATCTTCAGTATCGAGCTCAGGCGGGATACTTGCTAAAGATGAAATAGAGTTTCTTAAAAATCTAAATATCATTACACCGATAAAGATTGCAATTAAGTATTCCATTACATTGAAAAATATCTATAAAGAGATATTAA
>Ga0255768_10002199_pt1 | contig 19664 bp, 10 predicted proteins | sample 071ome_33_FD_179983 | JGI IMG/M metagenome (GOLD analysis project Ga0255768, IMG submission 179983) | Coastal salt marsh microbial communities from the Groves Creek Marsh, Skidaway Island, Georgia - 071412AT metaG (version 2) | ecosystem: Environmental > Aquatic > Marine > Intertidal zone >...
TTGATTCACTAAAAAAACTTAGAGACTCTGGAAACTCAGTAATAGTTGTAGAGCATGATAAGGAAATGATTTTAAGTTCTGACCATATTATTGATTTAGGACCAAATGCAGGTTTAAATGGTGGTGAAATAATTTACGAGGGTTCACCTGATAAAATTAAAAAGGCAAAAACAATTACTGCAGATTATTTAAATGAAATTAAAAAGATAGAAGTACCAGAGAAAATCAGAAAAGGAAGTGGTCAATCTATAAAAATATATGGGTGTAAAGGAAATAACTTAAAAAATATAGATGTAGAATTTCCTCTTGGAAAAATGATTGCAGTTACGGGAGTATCTGGAAGCGGTAAATCAACCTTAGTTAATGAAACCCTATACCCTATTATTAACTCTAAGATATATAATTCAGTAAAGTCACCACTAGAATTTAAAAAGATTGATGGGCTTGATAATATAGACAAAGTTGTAGAGGTAAATCAACAACAAATAGGAAGAACTCCTCGAAGTAACCCTGCTACATATACTGGAGTTTACAGTGAAATAAGAAAACTTTTTTCAGAAACTGTTGAGGCAAAAATAAGAGGCTATAAACCTGGTAGATTTAGTTTTAATGTTGCCGGAGGTAGATGTGAAAATTGTAAAGGAGGAGGAATGAAATTAATTGAGATGAACTTTCTTCCTGATGTTTTTGTAGAATGTGAGGTTTGTAATGGAAAAAGGTTTAACAGAGAAACTCTTGAAGTTAGATATAAAGGTAAATCTATATCAGATGTCCTTGATATGAGTGTTTCAAAATCTTTAGAATTTTTTTCATCTATTCCTAAGATTTACAACATTTTAAAAGCTATTGATAGTGTTGGCCTTGGCTATATTACTCTTGGGCAGTCTTCTACAACTTTATCCGGAGGTGAATCTCAAAGAATTAAGCTTGCAAGTGAACTTTCAAAAAAGGATACAGGAAAAACATTATATATTCTTGATGAACCTACAACTGGACTCCATTTTGAAGATATAAGGGTTTTGTTAAATGTTCTTAATCAATTAGTTGATAAGGGTAACACAATTGTAATAATAGAACATAACTTAGATGTAATTAAGCAGGTTGACCACATTGTAGATATTGGTCCTGAAGGAGGAAAAAACGGCGGAACACTAATTGATAGTGGAAGTCCTAAAGAAATTATAGCAAATAATAAAGGTTATACAGCTGAATACTTATCTAAAGAATTAATCTAATGAAAAAATTGATTATTTATTTAATTGCTTCATTACCATTAATATTATTCGGTCAATCTAATAATTCATACAACCTAGAAGTTGAACTAAATTCCTTTGACAAGACTTTAGATATAAAACAAACAATGAAATATAAAAATATTTCAAATACCAGTGTTGATTTTATATATCTAGAAGACTGGTCAAATTCATATAGCAATACAGATACTAAACTTGCTAAAAGAATTTCTGATGAATATTCAAGATCTTTTTCATTCTCTCAAAAGAAGCAAAGAGGTTTTACTGTAATTAATAAAATAAGCTCAAATAATATAGATAAATGGAGTAGATCAGAAAATGCTTCAGATATAATTAAATTATTCCTTAAAAAGCCCCTAGAGGTTAACCAATCTATTGAAATAGAAATTTTATATTCAATTAAGCTTCCGGATTCAAAATTTACAGGATTTGGATACGATAACAGTAATAATTTTTATTTAAAAAATTGGATTATAGCATTTTCAGCAAACTCAGGATTAAATTTCTTACCTCAAAGCAATCTTAATCTTGATGATCAATCCTTAGATAACTCTGATTATTCAATTAAATTGAAATTAGATAAGAACTATTTCATAGTTTCAAATCTCCAAAACATTTTAAATAAAGATAATAATAGAGAAATAACTCAATTATTCGGCTCGTCAATTAAAGATGTTAAACTGAATATATTAGCTGAAGATAATTTCATAGAGTTAAAAAATAGTCAATTTGAGGTTGAAACGGATATTTTTAAAAAAACTCCTCTTTTAGAGTCTGAAAATAAGTTTAATAGAGTTTCTGGTTTTTTAAGTGAATATTTTAATGATATTGAAAAAGCTAAACTTTTGATCACTCAAGAGGATTATGAATCTAGTCCTTTTTATGGTCTAAATGAATTACCAGGATTTTTAAGTCCATTCTCAGATGAATTTCTAGAAGAAATTATTTTTTTAAAGTCATTCTCTATAAATTATATAAATCAAAAATTAAATCTTAATAAAAGAGATTCACACTGGGTTTACAAAGGATTAGAAATATTTATTATAAATAAATACATTAATCAATTTTATCCAAAGGTAAAGTTCATTGGGAAATTAGCAGCTAATAAATTTATAGACACATATGAAGTTTCTAAATTGAATTTTAATGATATATTCATAAACTACTCTGAATATGTACAAAGACTAAATCTACATCAATCTGATAGTCAACCAAGTAATACTCTTACAAGAATAAATGAGGAGATTGCTTCACCTTATCATACAGGTGTAGGATTGATTTATCTAGAGAATTTAATAGGAGAAGAAAAATTCCAAAGTTTAGTATATAAAATAGTTAATACTGAAACAATTAAGAATTTGAATGATTTGTTCTATGATTACAAAGAAAATGACTTAAAATGGTTTATAGATGATTACCTAGGTAGTAGACAATCCCTTGACCTGTCTATTAGAAAAACTTCTGAAAACTTTTATAGAGTTTCAGAAAAAAACAACATTAGAGTACCATATTCTGTAGGACTTTTTAAAAATGATTCCATAATCTACTCTGAAGGATTTAATGCATACAAGCAAATAGAACTTCCTAAATTAGATTATGACTATGTTGCTGTAAATCCTAAAGTTAAAATTCCTGAAATTAATCAAAATAACAACTGGATATATAAGTCTAAATCTACTAAACCATTAAGATTAAGGTTTATAGGTGATTTAGATAATCCCAAAAATAGAAACATATACATAAGACCTGAGGTAACATATAATCTATATGATGGTATATCTCCTGGTATTAATATTATAAATCGAGGTATTAAAAACAAACCATTTACATTTGAAATTTTTAGTCAATATGCTTCTAATACAGAAAATTTAGTTGGTGCATTAAACCTAAAATATCAATTAAATGATGAGATAAGAAAGAATTATTCAACTATTTATAGTATTCAATATAAGACAAATCATTACGATGAGAACTTAAGATATCATGTATTCTTTCCTTCGATAGTTCTTAATTTTAGAGATAACAAAGATTTGAGATCCAATATTGTAAGGACATTTTCACTCTCAAATTACACCATAAGAAAAGAATCAAGTGATTCTGAAAAATTTTTGAATGATTATAGCATTTATAATATTGGTCATGCTTATTCAGAAATAGATATAGTTAAATACTTAAGAACATCATTTAATTCTCAACTTTCAAAAAATTTTGGAAAAATTAATTTTGTTTTTGATTACAGAAAATTACTAGATAATAATCGTCAATTTCAGGCTAGATTGTATTTTGGAAAATTTTTATGGAATAAAAATAGAGACAATACATACTTTAACTATAACTTAAGTAGATCAGGGGACTATTTATTTAATGGAAACTACATTGGAAGATCAGAAGAAGATGGTATCCTTAGTCAACAATTTATTATGGCTGGCGGTGGTTTTAAATCTTTTTTTGAAAATCCATCAACAAATAATTTTATTCTTTCAACAAATCTAAATTTTGGAATCTGGAAATGGTTTGAATCATACTTAGATTTAGGAATACTTAAAGACAAGGAAGAAAAATCAAGATATTTCTATGGAACAGGTATAAGATTAAATATACTTCCTGATTTCTTCGAACTTTACTTTCCTGTAAGTTCTAACAATGGATTTGAATTGTCTCAAGAAAACTATAGTAGTAAAATAAGATTTATAGTATCATATAACTTGGAATCATTGGGTAAGCTTTTCACTAGAAGGTGGCTATAATTCAGTTGTTTTAATTATTTGTAAATTTGCTGACCCTATGAGTACATCTAGTTCTATAAAAGAAGAGATTAGTTTAAAAAAGTTTAAGGAAAAAGTTTTAAATGACTTTAGAACAATCTGCTTAAGTAGAGAGATAAGCATACTTGGAAGACGTGAGGTATTGCTTGGAAGAGGTAAATTTGGAATTTTTGGAGACGGAAAAGAATTACCTCAAATTGTCATGAGTCATTTTTTTAAAAATGGAGATTTTCGCTCAGGTTATTACAGGGATTTAACAATTTTATTATCACAAGATTTACTTTCTGCCAGAGAATTTTTTTCAGCAATCTATGGTCATCCTGATCAAATTTATGAAAGGATGGCAGGTGGTCGACAAATGGTTGGACACTTTCTAACAGATCTTATAGATGAAAATAAAGAGTGGATAAACCAAACATCTCAAAAAAATCATATTTCAGACGTATCTCCTACTGCCAGCCAAATGTCAAGACTAGTTGGTCTTGGATTAGCTTCAAAAATTTATAGAAACAATAATGTTAAAGACTCTGAGAAATTTTCAAAAAATGGTAACGAAATTGTATGGGGTACTATTGGAAACGCAAGTACGAGTCAAGGAATATTTTTTGAGGCAGTTAACGCATGTGGAGTTCTTCAAATTCCTGCAGTTATTAGTGTATGGGATGATGATTATGGTATTTCTGTTCATAATAAAGATCACACAACAAAAGAAAGTATTTCAGAGGCTCTATCAGGGTTTCAGATAAATAAAGAATCTGCGGGGATAGAAATATTAGAAGTTAAGGGGTGGGACTACCAGTCACTAATAAGGACGTATTCACATGCAGAAAAAATTGCTAGAGAACATCATATACCTGTACTTGTTCATGTTACAGAACTTACACAACCTCTTGGACATTCAACTTCAGGGTCACATGAAAGATATAAATCAGAGGAAAGATTGAAATGGGAAGAAGATTATGATTGTAATAGAAAATTTGAAGAATGGATTATTAAAAATAAAATTTCAACAAAAAAGAAGATTGAAAGTATCAAAGCTGAAATTAAAAGCTATGTAGCAGATGAAAGAAAGTTAGCATGGAAATTGTATCAGAGACCTATTAAAGAAGCAAAAATTGATTTATTAGATAAAATCAAATCTTTATCTAACCCGGTAGATGATGAAATTAATTCATTGATTTCTAATATTGACGACTCAAATTTTTCAGATATAATAAAGGTTTGCAGAAGATTACTATACAAATTACCACCAGGGGAGTCTCAAGACAGAGAGAAACTTATTAGTTGGAGAGATAAGTATTTAAATATTCTAGAAGAAAAATATTCATCAGACTTATATTCAATTGAAATTTCAGATCTAAAGAGTATTGATTATATAAAAGCTGAGTATTCAGATACATCTAATAAAGTTGATGGTAGAATAATTCTAAGAGATAATTTTGATAAAATATTAGAGATCAATTCTAAAGTATACATATTTGGAGAAGATGTTGGAAAGATTGGAGATGTGAATCAAGGTCTTGAGGGACTTCAAAATAAATATGGTGAAAACAGAGTGTTTGATACTAGTATCAGGGAGTCAACTATTGTTGGTCAAGGAATAGGAATGTCCCTTAGAGGTCTAAGACCAATTGCAGAGATTCAATATCTTGATTATATACTATATGCTCTTCAAATTCTCAGTGATGATTTATCTACATTTAGTTATAGAACCTTGGGAAAACAGAAAGCTCCGTTGATTGTTAGAACTAGAGGGCATAGACTCGAAGGAATATGGCATTCAGGCTCACCTCTAGGAGGTATGATAAGCTTCTTAAGAGGAGTATTTATTCTTACACCAAGAAATATGACAAAGGCTGCAGGATTTTACAATACTTTGTTGGATATTGAACAGCCTGCTATTGTTATTGAACCATTAAATGCTTATAGAGTAAAAGAGGAACTTCCATTAAATTACGGTGAGTTTAAAACACCTATTGGAAAAATTGAAATTCTTGAGGAAGGAGATGACTTAACAATAGTTTCGTATGGTTCAACTCTAAATATAGTCCATAAAGTCGCTAAGGAAATAAAAAAATTCAACATTAATTGTGAAGTAATTGATCTCCAATCTCTGATTCCTTTTGATTTATCTAAAGATATTATTAAGAGTATTCAAAAAACAAATAGACTGATGATTATTGACGAAGATGTTCCAGGTGGAGCTTCAAGTTATATTCTTCAAGAACTTTTAAATAATCAAAATATATATCAATACCTCGATAGTGAACCTAAACTAGTAACTGCTAAAGAACACAGGCCTCCTTATGGTTCAGATGGTGACTATACAAGTAAGCCTTCTTTTGAAGATATATTTGATGAAATCTATAATTTAATGAGGGAGTCAGACCCTAATAGGTTCAAGAAACTATCCTAGCATTTAAAAGCTAATTTTTAAAGATTTTATAGATTAATTCGTTTAAAATACCTGCATGGTTAGTTGCATCAAAATCGATTCCTTTCGATCTCTTGTCTGCTTCAAGTAAATAATTAAAAATCTTTGATATTCTTTTCATTGGATAGTAAACTGAAGCTCTTTTATATTCCTCAATAAAATATGGGTTGATTCCTAGAGTCTTTGATGCTTCATTTTTATTTTCTAATGAGTGATAGATAAATAATTTATTAAAAAAAGAATATATGGTACCTATTATTACTGGAATTGGATACTTCTTTGAATTCTTTGACATATATAAAACTAAATCTTGTGATTTTTTATAGTTATTATTTCCAATTTCTTTAGTTAACTCAAAGAAATTGAACTCTTTACTAAATCCAATTATATTTTCAACCTCTTCAGGCCTTATAACTTGATCTGTATTAGAATTGAGTTGTAATTTCTCAAGTTCATTATCAATTTGTGATAAATCGTTACCAACAAAGTCTGCAATAATTTTAATTGAATTAGGATGAAGATTAATAGATTTTTCTTTTGACTGCTGTTCGATCCATTGATAAACCTGGCTGTCATAAATCTTTTTTGATTCGAAAACAACCCCATGCTTTACACAATTTTTATATACTTTCTTTCTTTTGTCTATAGAACTATTGAAAGATAAGACTAGAATTGATTTCTTATTGAGATTTTCGATATATGAGTTAATTAAGTTAAAATCATTTGATAAGTTCTTAGAATCTTTTACAACTATTAGATTAAAATCTCCAACCAGAGGATATCTTTTTAAAAAATCAACAACTTCATTTTCTTGATTTTCATCTGATTTTTTTGAATAAATCTTCTTTAAATCAAAATCAACAGCATCAGCTTTTACAGATGAATTAATTATGGCATTTATAAGATTATCTGAGAAGAAACTTTCATCACCATGAATCAAATAAATTGGTGAAAGTTTGCCATTATTTATATCATTAATTAATTTGTTGTACTCTGACATTTTATGAAGAAACTTAACTTTCCTGATTTTAAATTTAAAATTAAAAAAGAAAACAACAATAATGTCATTTTTGATGAAATTCGAAAAAAATGGATTGTATTAACCCCTGAGGAATGGGTAAGACAAAATTTTATAAAGTATTTAATTTCAAAAAATTATCCTAAATCATTAATAAATTGTGAAAAATCATTTTATATAAATAGAGTTTTAAAAAGATATGATATTGTTGTTTATGAGCTAAATGGCAAGGTAAGTATTCTGGTAGAGTGTAAATCTCCAAATATTAATATTATTAAAGAACATTTTGATCAGGTAATGCGATATAATATTGAATTAAAAAGTGAAATTATTGTTGTTACAAATGGATTAAATCATTTTTATTTTAAATTGGACAAGAATAAAAATCAATATATACAAGAAAAAGATCTAATATTTTACAATAAATGAGAATAGGAATTGCAATACTTAATTGGAATGGAATAAATCTTTTAAAATCACACCTAAAAGGAGTAATTGATAAATCTGGAGATTCTACAATCTATATAATTGATAATAATTCTGATGATAATTCAGTAGAATTTGTAGAACAGAATTTTCCTCAAGTCAAATTAATAAGTTTAGATAGAAATTATGGATTTGCAGAAGGATATAATATTGGTCTAAAGCATGTAAATGAAGATATAGTGTGTATACTCAATAATGATGTTGAAGTAACAGACAAATGGCTTGACCCTATTAAGCGAAAATTAAAGGAAAAGGGAAACTGTATTATTCAACCCAATATTATGGATTTTAACAATCGAGAATACTATGAGTATGCCGGTGCTTCTGGAGGATTTATAGATAAGTTTGGGTATCCATTTTGTAGAGGAAGAATTTTCTACACTTTAGAAAAAAATACAAATCAATACTCAGATGATAAAATATTTTGGGCTTCAGGAGCTTGTATGATTATTCCAAAAAGAACATTTTATGAATTGGGAGGATTTGATAAAAGTTTTTTCGCACATATGGAAGAAATAGACTTATGTTGGAGAGGATTTAATAAAGGAATTGAATGTTTCTCATCTACTGATTCGGTTATATACCATGTTGGAGCAGCAACTTTAAAGGAAAACGCTAATAAAAACTATTTAAATTATAGGAATTCATTAATAATGCTAACAAAGAATTTGCCTTTAAATTCTTTATTATATGTTCTGTTAATTAGAATAATTTTAGATATGATTTCAATTATTAGATTCTTTATTAAAGGTAGAATAGATCTTTCAATATCAATAATTAAAGCTCATTTAAACTACTTTAATCAGGCTAATAAAATTTTAAGAAATAGAGAAAAATCTTTAAAAAAAGAGAACTACTATAGAATTCGAAGTATTGTATACAATTACTTCATTCTAGGAAAGAAAAAATTCTTTAGTCTCTAATACAATAATTTAGCATAAAAATATTAAGTTTGTAGCTGACTAATTAATAACCAATATATTTTGATATGAAAAATAACATTTTTATTGTAGGAGTTTTAGGTTTGCTTCTAACTTCATGTGTATCTCAAAAGAAATACTCTGACTTAGAGAGCCTTCAGCAAAATACAAAGGAATTATTAGATAGTGCAACTGCTAAGCTTAGTGCTGCTGAAACTCAACTTTCAGCAACTTCTGAGAGATTATCTGCATTATCAGAACAAAACAAATTTTTAAGAGCTAATAATCAAGACTTAATTGACAATATTGGAAATTTAACTACTCTTACTCAAAAAGGAGCAGAAAATCTTGAAAGATCTCTTGAAAGTATTAAAGAAAAAGACTTAATCATCACTAGAATGCAAGATGCTGTTACTAAGAGAGACTCAGTAACTTTAGCACTTGTTCAAAGCTTTAAAAGCTCACTTGGAACACTTAGCGATGACGATATAGAAATTAACGTTGAAAAAGGTGTAGTTTATGTATCTATTTCGGATAAACTACTTTTCAACAGTGGAAGCTTTACTGTAACAACTAGAGCAAAAAAGGTTTTAGAAAAAATCGCTAAGGTAATTAGTGATAAGCCGGATCTTGAATTTATGGTTGAAGGTCATACAGACAATTTGCTAATTGATCAAGAAAAAGCAGCTGAAACTATTCCTGGAGTTGTTGATAACTGGGATCTATCTGTAAAAAGAGCAACTTCTGTTGTTAGAATTTTACAAAATGATTATGGTGTAGATCCAACTAAACTAGTTGCTGCTGGTAGAAGTTTTTACATGCCTATAGCTGACAATGATTCTTCTGTATCAAGAGCTGTTAATAGAAGAACCAGAATAATTGTTCTTCCTAAACTTGATCAGTTTACTAAACTTATTGAAGAAGGAATGAGTATGAATGTTCCTGCTACAGGTCCAAGTAATACAATTAGCTCAGATAACAAGCCTGACTAAAATCATTATTGATTAGTTAAAAAAAAAGCGTGATTTTATCACGCTTTTTTTTTATATTTTATTTAGCTTGGCAAACCTTAATAATAGATTTTTTTGACCAAATTTCGAAAAATCAACAATTGCTCTAACATCATTATTAAGTCCCTCTATTTTTACTATTTTGCCAAGTCCGAATTTTTCATGAGAAACTTTATCCCCTTCTGAAAAATTGATTTCAATTGAACTATTTTTTATAGCTGAAGATGATATTTTTTTTAAGTTTCCTTTTGGTTTAAAAACTATCTTTTTCTTTGGGAACTGCTCAGATATTGGTTTAAAGTCAGCTTGTTTTGTAATGTTTACATAATCCTTATCAATCTCATTTATAAATCTACTCTCCTCACAATAAATTAGCTTTCCCCATCTATACCTAGAGTTAGCATATGATAAATAAAGGTTTTGTTTTGCCCTAGTAATTCCGACATAAAACAATCTTCTTTCTTCCTCTAGCTCTGATCGTGTATTATAACTTAAAGCAGATGGGAAAAGATCCTCTTCAAGGCCAACTATAAAGACATTTTTGAATTCAAGACCCTTTGATAAATGAAGCGTCATCAAAGAGATATAGTCTTCATTGTCTTGTTCAATATCGAAGTCTGTTGAAAGTGTGACATTTGAAAGAAACTCTGATAGTCCATCATTAGAGTCAACTATTTCTTTTTGATCCTCAATAAAATCTCTTATTCCATTTAATAATTCTTGAACATTTTCAACCCTTGAAATTCCTTCTGGAGATTCATCTTTTTTTAACTCATCAATAATCTTGACTTTATTAATTAATTCTTTAGTTAAATCAAAAGCATTTAATTTCTCGTTTTCAATTTTAAAAACTTCGATTAAGTCAATAAAGTTTTGAAGTTTTAAAGAAACTGAAGAAGAAAAAGGAACATGCAACTCCTTATGTTTCTTTATTGTATCATAAAGGCTTAGATTATTTTTTTGAGCTGCAATAATAATTTTATTAATTGTAACAAGACCAATACCTCTAGCAGGATAATTTATTACTCTTTTAAGACTTTCTTCATCATTACTGTTTATAATTAATCTTAAATATGCAAGAATATCCTTTATTTCTTTTCTATTGTAGAATGAAACTCCACCAAATATTCTATATGGTATTTTATTTAGTCTTAATGAATCTTCAATAGGTCTAGATTGTGCATTTGTTCTATAGAGTATTGCAATATCTGACAAATTAGAATCATTAATGGTTTGTATTTTTTGACAAATAGATCTAGCCTCGGCAATATCTGATTGATTTGAGGAAATTTGAACTTTATCTCCAAAATCGTTTTCTGTCCATACTTCTTTATCAATTTTATTTTTATTATGATCAATGACAGAATTAGCAGCGTTTACTATATTTTTTGTAGATCTATAATTTTGTTCAAGTCTAAAGATTTCAACATCATCATAGTCATTTCTAAAATTTATAATATTATTAATATTTGCACCTCTAAATGAATAGATACTTTGCGCATCGTCACCAACAACACAAATATTCTGATACCTATCAGATAATGCTTTTACAATAAGGTATTGGGAGTTATTTGTGTCTTGATACTCATCTACGAGTATATATTTAAATTTTTCTTGGTACTTTGCTAAGACTTCAGGATGATTATTTAATAATTCATTAGTTTTCATTAAAAGGTCATCAAAGTCCATTGAGTTTGATTTGATTAATCTTTCATTATATTCTTTGTAAATATTTCCTGTCTCAGGTTTTCTAGATAAATTATCAGACTCAACTAATTCATTATTAGAGAAATAGCCATTAACGGTTATAAAGTTATTTTTAAGAGTTGAAATTCTATTTCTGATTGATTTTGATCTGTAAACATCCTTGTCTAAGTTCATCTCTTTAATAATAGATGAAATCAGTCTTTCAGAATCTTGTGTGTCATAGATAGTAAAATCTGAAGTAAAACCAATTTTATGAGCTTCAAATCTTAATATTTTAGCAAAAACTGAATGAAAGGTTCCCATCCATATACTTTTTGAATCACTTTCACCAATCATTGATGAGATTCTAAGCTTCATTTCACGTGCTGCTTTATTAGTAAATGTTAAAGCTAAAATTTCAAATGGATCTACCCCGTTGTTAACTAGGTGTACAATTTTATATGTTAAAACTCTTGTTTTTCCTGATCCAGCACCCGCAATTACCATTGATGGACCATCTGTCTTCAAAACTGCACTCAATTGAGCATCATTAAGATCATTTAGATAAGATTTGTTATCTTCTAACATTATTATAAATTTAACTAATTAATGAATTTTAATTACCCTATAACCATTAATTAAATCAATACTTATGAAAAAATTATCATTAATTATATTCTTTTTCATTTTTCAATTTAGTTTTTCTCAATCTATTGATGATCAAATTAAAAATATTGAACAAAAAGTAATTTCATGGAGACATGATTTCCACAAACACCCCGAACTATCAAATAGAGAGTTTAGAACATCTGAAGTAATAGCAAACCACCTAGAATCGCTTGGTATATTAGTTAAAAAAAACGTTGGAGTAAATGGCGTAGTTGGTATACTAAAAGGAAGTAAAGAGGGCAAAGTTGTCGGATTAAGAGCAGATATGGATGCACTGCCAATCACAGAAAAAAATTACCTTCCTTTTATGTCAATAAATGATGGAATTATGCATGCTTGCGGTCACGACAGTCATATGGCTATTCTTATGGGTGCAGCAGAAATATTATCTAAGAATAGAGATTTTGAAGGTACTGTAAAATTTATTTTTCAAGGAGCTGAAGAAGGTCCCCCACCTGGTGAAGAAGGAGGTGCAAGAATGATGATTAAAGAAGGGGTTTTAAAAAACCCAGATATAGATGCAATTTTTGGTCTCCATATAGCTGCTCAATTACCCATGAATAAGGTCTACTATAAGCCTAGAGGGTTTTATGCATCTTCATCGAGGTTTACTATTAAAGTAATTGGTACTCAAGCTCATGGAGGGACTCCTTGGCTTGCAGTTGACCCTATTATAATCACTGCACAAATAATTAATTCGATTCAAACAATTATTTCAAGAGAATCAGAATTAACAAAAGAACCTGCAGTTATTTCATTTGGTAGAGTTGAGGGTGGTAATAGATTTAATATTATTCCAAATGAGGTAAATTTAGTTGGGACTATTAGATCATTAGATTATGGGATGAGGGATTATATAAAAAAAAGAATTATTGAACTTTCAGAAGGAATTGCTGAATCATATGGGGGGAAAGCTATAGTTGAAATTGATGATGGTGCTGACATTACATACAATGATCCTGAAATTATGAATAGAATGCTTCCATCTCTAAAAAAATCTGCTGGTAATGAAAATGTAATACTAAGCAATGCTAAAACACTTGCAGAAGATTATGCATATTACTTAAACGAAATTCCAGGTTTTTTGTTTGAGTTGGGTGGATATAACACAAACGAAGAAAGAGAAGCTCCTGCACATCATACACCTGATTTTTTTATAGATGATAGTTCAATGCTCCTTGGAGTGAAAGTAATGACAAATTTAGCATTAGACTTTTTAAAGAGTGAATAATGATTTTTTAAACCAATCTGTTGAATTTATTAAAGGTGTTGGTCCTTCAAGATCAAAACTTCTTAATGATGAATTAAATATTAAAACTGTAAAGGACTTAATAGACTTCTACCCTTTCAGATATATAGACAGAATGAGTTTTTTTAAAATCAATCAACTTCCCCTTAACAACTCAGAGGTTCAGATTATTGGTAAAATAAAATCTATAAAAAAAACTAAAGTTAGATATAGAGATAGGCTTAATTGTGAGTTTTATGATGAAACGGGTAAAATTGATTTAATTTGGTATAGAGGATTTAGTTGGGTTGAAGAATCAGTAAAAGTTGACAAGGAGTATGTGGTCTATGGCAAACTAAACTGGTATGGTAATAAAGTCTCCATTGCTCACCCGGAAATAAAGACAAAAGAAAGTTTTGAAAGAAATATACCCAGAAGACTTCATGGAATATATTCATCAACTGAAAAATTAATAGCTGAAGGAGTAACACAAAAATACTTTGTTAAGATAATTTTTAATCTTTTAAATTCTATTCAAGTTCATGTAAAAGAAAATCTATCAGCTTACATACTAAAAGAGTTTAATCTTATTGACCGATATCAAGCCCTCATAAATATTCACTTACCTGAATCACAGGAATTATTATCACAGTCAATCAGAAGACTAAAATTCGAAGAGCTCTTTTTTAATCAAATAGGTTTTCAGTTAACTAAAAACGATAGAATAATAAAGCTTAACGGATTTAAATTTGAAAAGGTTGGTAATAATTTAAATGACTTTTACAATAAATCATTGCCTTTTGAATTAACTAAAGATCAAAAAAAAGTTATAAAAGAAATTAGAAATGATTTTAGGGATGGAAAACAGATGAATAGATTACTCCAAGGTGATGTTGGGTCAGGAAAAACAATTGTCTCTTTAATGGTCATGTTAATAGCTATTGACAATGGTTATCAGTCCTCTATTCTTGCACCAACTGAAATTCTTGCTAACCAACATTATAATTCAATTAAAGAGCTGATAAAGGATCTAGATGTGAAAATTGAGCTGTTAACTGGTTCAACAAAATCTAGGGATAGGTCAAGGATACATAGAAATTTAAAATCAGGAAAAATTAACATTCTTGTAGGTACTCATGCAATATTGGAAGATATTGTTCAATTTAATAACCTTGGATTAAGTGTTATTGATGAACAGCACAGATTTGGGGTTGCTCAAAGAGCAAAACTTTGGAAAAAAAATAATCCTGCTCCACATATTCTTGTTATGACTGCTACTCCAATTCCAAGAACTCTAGCAATGAGCATTTATGGAGATCTTGATGTTTCAACAATCAAAGAGCTACCTCCTGGAAGAATAGAGACTAAAACTGTTCATAAATATGATAGGAACAGGCTAAGTGTTTTTAGTTTTCTGAAAAAAGAAATAAAAAAAGGAAGACAAGCATATCTTGTATATCCTTTAATTAATGAATCTGAGAAATTAGATTATAAAGATCTTATGGATGGATATAATAGTATTGTTAGGGAGTTTCCTAGACCTGATTACCAGGTTAGTATTGTTCACGGTAAAATGAGCTCAAAAGATAAGGAGTATGAAATGAGTAGATTTATAAAAAAAGAAACTCAGATTCTAGTTTCAACTACTGTAATTGAAGTTGGTGTTAATGTTCCAAATGCATCAGTTATGGTTATTGAGAGCGCAGAAAGGTTTGGGTTATCTCAGCTTCACCAGCTAAGAGGAAGGGTTGGAAGGGGAAATGATGAGAGTTATTGTATTTTAATGACAAAAGACAAGCTGTCTGAAGACTCAAAGATTAGAATTGATACAATGGTTAAAGTAAGTGATGGGTTTAAACTTGCAGAAGTTGATCTTAAGCTGAGAGGTCCAGGAGATTTGCTGGGTACTAAACAAAGTGGAGTTCTAAAATTTAAGCTAGCAGATATAATTTATGATTTTGATATTTTAAATGAGGCCAAAAGTTGTGCAGAGCAAATACTTAGTAAGGACCCCAAATTGATTGACAAGGAAAATTTACCCATTAGATATGAAATATCTACTTCTTCAAATTCAAAAAATTTATGGAGATATATAAGCTGATTAAGTATATTTGTTTATCAAACTAACCTAGTGAAAATATCAATTAATTGGCTTAAAGACTATCTCGAAACTGATCATACTCCAGAGGAGATATCTGAGATACTTACTAATTTAGGATTAGAAGTTGAAAAAATATCAGATTTCGAATCTATAAAAGGTGGTTTAAAAGGCGTTGTTGCAGGGAAGGTGTTAGAGTGTAGCAAACATCCTAATGCTGAAAGGCTTAAAGTTACTTCAATAGATATTGGTAGTAATGAATTCCTTGAAATTGTTTGTGGAGCACCAAATATAGAAAAAGGACAAATTGTTCCTGTTGCTAAAGTTGGCTCAAAAATATACACTAATGAAGGTATAGAAATAAAAATAAAAAAATCCAAAATAAGAGGCGTTGTAAGCAATGGTATGGTGTGTGCTGAAGATGAGATTGGATTGGGTGACTCACATGAAGGTATAATGGTTTTAGAAAAAAATGTTAAACCCGGCACACCAATCAGTGACTTGTTTAATATACAATCAGATAAAATTTTGGAAATCGGACTTACCCCAAACAGATGTGATGCAATGTCTCATTATGGTGTAGCAAGAGATCTTAAAGCATTTCTAGACTATAAAAAAATTAAATCTAATTTAAGTTTACCGTCAATTAACTCATTTAGTTCAGTTAATATTGATAAGGAGATAACTGTAAATATTGAAGATAAAGAAAAATGTCCCTTTTATTCTGGTTTGGTAATAAAGAATATAAATGTTGAATATTCTCCTCAAGAAATTCAAAATAAACTTAAGTCGATAGGTCTTAAACCAATTAATAGCATTGTTGATATTACAAATTATGTAATGCATGAAATTGGACAACCTCTTCATGCTTTTGATCTTGATAAAATTGAAAATATAACAGTTAAATCACTAAAATCAGGAACAAAATTTAAAACTCTAGATGAAAGGGAAATAAAACTTAACAATGAGGATCTAATGATATGCTCTAATAGCGAGCCTCTTTGTCTTGCAGGAATTTATGGAGGGATTGATTCTGGTGTTAGTAAGTCTACAAATAGCTTATTTCTTGAGTCAGCAATTTTTAACTCTGTTACAATAAGAAAATCATCAAAAAGACATCAACTTTTTACAGATGCTTCATACAGGTATGAAAGAGGGGTTGATCCAAATAAAGTTATTTATGCTTTAAAAAGAGCCGCTCTATTAATAAAAGAAATTAATCCAGAATGTCATATTTCAGAAATAATTCTTGAAGACAATTTAAAAAAAGAAATCAAAGATATTTATTTAAGATATGATAGAATTGAAAAGATTTCAGGACAAATTATTGATAAAGAAATAGTTACACAAATCCTAACTTCTCTTGATTTTGAGATAAAAGGACATAGTAATGATGGAATTAATTTGGTTGCACCTGAGTACAGACATGATGTCTTTAGAGAAATTGATGTTATAGAGGAAATACTAAGAGTTTTTGGGTTTGATAACATTGATATAGATAATAAAATATCAATGAGTATTCCGAATAATTCTGATAATAAAAATTTTAAAATTGAAACGATTATTAGTAATCAATTAGTTGGGATTGGATTTAATGAAATAATTAATAATTCGATATGCTCACCAACAACTAATAAAAAATTTAATGAAAATTCAGTAGAATTATTAAATCCCCAAGGGATTGAACTTTCAAACTTGCGTCAATCATTAATTCCTAATTCATTAGAAACTATCAATCATAATATAAATAGACAAAATAAAGATTTAAAATTATTTGAAATTGGTAATGTATATTCAACTATTGATAATGAATTTAATGAAACAAGAAAAATGTTAATATCAGTAACTGGAAGTGTATTTGAAGAAAATTGGATGACAAAATATAAAGAAAATAACTTCTTTTATTTGAAAGGAGTTGTCGAAAAAATATTTACGATTTTAAACATAGAGAATATTAAATATGAAGTTAGTGAAGATGAATTATACAATTATAAATTAAATATTTTAAAAGGAAAGCTAAAAATTGGATCCATTGGTGAGATTAACTCAAATTTCGCTCATGACTTCTCTTTAGATCAAAAGATTAATATCTGTACTTTAAATTTAGACTTATTAAGACCTTCCTTACAAAAAGTTAAATATCAGGAAATATCAAAATTTCCATCTTCAAGGAGAGATCTTTCAATGATACTTGATGAGAATGTTTCCTTTGATGATATTAAAAATTTAGCCTATAAAGAAGAGAATAAAATCTTAAAAGAAATCAATTTATTTGATGAGTATAAGGATAAGAAAATCGGAAAAAATAAAAAATCATTTGCCATTAGTTTTACTTTTAACGACTCTAAAAAAACACTTACAGACAATGTTATTGACAAGATAATGACAAGATTGTCAGAAAAAATAAAATCAGATTTTGGAGCTGTAATTCGGGATAAATAACTAATTATAAAACTTCTGTCTTGCGGCTAGCACCTTATCATCATTAATATATTCACTAAACGGCAGGTAGCTATCAATTACCCCATTAGGAGTGATTTCTATTATTCTATTTGAAACTGATTCAGCAAATGCTCTATCATTCGAGCTAAGGAGAACAGTGCCCTTAAAATTAATAAGAGAATTATTAAATGCAGTTATTGACTCAAGATCAAGGTGGTTTGTTGGCTCATCAATGAGTAAAACATTTGGTTTACCCATCATTATTTTTGATAACATACATCTAACTTTTTCACCTCCTGATAAAACATTACAAGATTTTAAAGCTTCGTCTCCACTAAATAACATCCTTCCAAGAAAACTCCTAATGAATAATTCTTCCCTTTCTTCATCATTATTAGCCCATTGTCTTAACCAGTCAACTAAAGAAATGTTTTTATCAAAAAAAGAGTGATTATCCATTGGGAGATAACCAAAAGAAGTTGTTACACCCCAATTGAAAGAACCTTCTGTAGGATTGATAGATCCTGAAATACAATCATAGAATAAATTAACAGATCTTGAATTTTTTGAAAGAATCAAAACCTTTTCACCTTTATTAAGATTAAAGCTTATGTCTTTAAAATATGTCTCACCATCATTTTCATATGATAATGATTTTAGTTCAAGAATTTGATCACCAGCATCTCTTTCTTGCTCAAAAATAATTGCAGGATATCTTCTTGAAGAGGGTTTTATTTCCTCAATATTTAATTTTTCAATCATTTTCTTTCTTGCAGTGGCTTGTTTAGACTTTGCAACATTGGCAGAGAACCTAGAAATAAATTCTTGAAGTTCTTTTTTCTTTTCTTCTGCTTTTTTATTTTGCTGCTGCTTTTGTCTAGCCGCTAACTCACTTGACTGTTGCCAAAAAGTATAATTACCAGAGTAGTGATTAATCTTGCTAAAGTCTATATCTGATATATGTGTACATACTGTATCTAGAAAAAATCTATCATGAGACACTACAATAACTGTATTCTCAAATTCATTAATAAAATTTACTAACCACTCTACAGTTGCATAATCTAGATCATTTGTTGGCTCATCCATAATCAACACATCAGGATTACCAAAAAGACACTGAGCTAAAAGAACTTTAACTTTCACTTTCTGATCAATATCGTTCATAGATATATTATGTATTTCTTCAGAGATTCCAAGATTTGAAAGAAGAAAAGCAGCATCAGCATCTGCATTCCACCCATTCATTTCCTCAAAGGAAACCTGAAGTTCCCCTACTCTGTCAGCATCTTTATCAGAAAAATCTTCTTTTGCATAAATTGAATCAATTTCACTTTTTAATTCAAATAATTTTTGATTACCTAGAATTACAGTTTCAATAACTGTTTTATCATCATACCTGTTATGATTTTGTTCTAATACAGATAATCTTTTACCAGGTTCTAAAAAAACAGATCCTGTATTAGGTTCTAGATCTTTTGATAAAATTTTTAAAAAAGTAGATTTTCCAGCACCATTAGCGCCAATAATACCATAACAATTTCCAGGAGAAAAAGTTATATTTACTTCATCAAAAAGGATTCTTTTTCCGAATTGCAACGATAAGTTAGAAACTGATAACATAAATATGCGCAAAAATAGTAAGTTGAGAATTT
>Ga0255768_10002201_pt1 | contig 19656 bp, 17 predicted proteins | sample 071ome_33_FD_179983 | JGI IMG/M metagenome (GOLD analysis project Ga0255768, IMG submission 179983) | Coastal salt marsh microbial communities from the Groves Creek Marsh, Skidaway Island, Georgia - 071412AT metaG (version 2) | ecosystem: Environmental > Aquatic > Marine > Intertidal zone >...
AGACTCACTCCAGAGATGAGTGTGCTTAGGGGGAAAACAGTTGTGAGCGAGGTAGTGCATTGAGCTGGATCGATAAAATATTGCCTTCGATTTCTATCTCAGACGGTGAGAGCAAAAAGTCGACAGTACCAGAGGGGCTCTGGAAGAAGTGCCCTCGCTGCGATGCCATGCTCTACCAGAAGTCTTTGGCGGAAAATCATGAAGTCTGTCCAAAATGCGATCACCACATGCGTATCACGGCGCGTCGCAGAATCGAGCTGTTTCTCGATGAGGAGGGTCAACAGGAACTTACTGGCGATCTTGAACCTGTTGATTTGTTAAAATTCAAGGACCTCAAGCGATACAAGGATCGGCTCAACTCGGCGCAAAAAGGGACCGGGGAGAAGGACGCACTTGTTGTCATGCAGGGTACAGTCAACAACGTTCCAGTAGTGGTTGCGGCTTTTGAGTTCGGATTTATCGGGGGGTCAATGGGCGCTGTTGTAGGGGAGAAATTCGTTCAGGCTGTGAATACCTGTCTTGCCAGCAGGCAACCGCTTATCTGTTTCTCAACCAGCGGTGGCGCCAGAATGCAGGAAGCGCTCGTTTCTCTGATGCAAATGGCCAAAACTTCCGCGGCCCTTGAAAAAATGCGGGCGCAGAGTTTGCCCTATATTTCTGTGCTGGTTGATCCGGTTTACGGAGGTGTGTCGGCCTCTCTGGCGATGTTGGGTGATATAAATATCGCTGAGCCGAACGCGCTGGTTGGCTTCACAGGGCCTGACGTTATACGCCAGACCGTCAGGGTTAAGTTGCCGGAAGGATTTCAGCGCGCGGAGTTCCTGTTGGAGCACGGTGCCATAGATATGATTGTGCATCGAAAAGAGCTCCGAAGTCGGATTGCCGCTCTGTTGGAGAAGTTGATGTATTACCGACCCTCCGATAGTTAAGAGCCCAGCGTCAGCCGGTGCCGTCGAATCTTCAAGAATGGCTAACTCATATTTCACGGGTTCATCCCCGCGAGATTGAGCTGGGGCTCGGAAGGGTTCAGTGCATCGCGCAGGCTATGTCCCTGTCAAAACCTTCTAAGGTGATAACCGTGGCTGGGACCAATGGCAAAGGCTCCGTCGTTTCTGTGATGGAGAGCCTTCTTTGTCATGCCGGCGTTTCGGTGGGTGCCTATACCTCGCCACACCTCCACTGCTTCAATGAGCGTATTCGCCTGCAAGGATTACCCTGTGATGATGGGCTCATCTGCGAAGCCTTCAGCGAAATTGATGCTATCCGCGGAGAGGTTTCTCTCAGCTATTTTGAATTCGCGACGCTCGCTGCGCTGTGGATCTTTCGCCGCAAGCGGGTGTCTGTTGCCCTGCTGGAGGTGGGATTGGGAGGAAGACTCGATGCGGTCAATATCCTTGATCCTGATGTGAGTGTCATTACTGCGGTTGGGCTCGATCATCAGGACTGGCTTGGCGACAGCCGCGAAGAGATAGGCTTAGAAAAAGCCGGGATCCTCCGCGAGGGGGGAAACTTTGTCTGTGGCGATCCTGACCCTCCGTTATCCGTTATTCGCAAAGCCAGAGAGCTGTCCTGCCTTTCTCTCTATCAGGGTCAGGAATTCGGACTTCGAACTGACAAGCAATCTCAAGAGACACAATGGTGGGGTGTTATGCCTGATGGCAGCGGTATCTGCGCCGCATTTCCGGCAGCGACCGCTGTCTTGCCGGTAAACGTATCAACTGCCCTACAGGCGCTGGCGAGCGCAGACACTGACGTAGACCTGGAACAAGCAGCCGGAATCCTTGCTGCGGTCAAACCACCCGGTAGACAGGAGTTGACACAGGATAGGATGACAGGCGCGCCGGTGATGCTGGATGTTGCGCATAACCCGGATTCAATCGACGCTCTGGTGTACGCCGTACAGCGTCTGAGGCAGCCGTATTCTGCACTGGATCATCGGAGGGGGACGGTGCGTCTTGTGATGGCAGTGATGGCCGATAAAGACGTTGAAACAATGGTGGCATCCTTAGTATCCATCGCCGACATCTGGTATATTGCGCAGGTCGAAGATGCCAGATGCCTGCCGTCCATCGAACTGGGCGAGAAGCTCAAAGAGCTCGACCCAAATGCAATCATGCATTGCTTTGATGGGGTCGCTGAGGCTTATAAAGCCGCTTGCGAAGACGCCGTGGCACAGGCAATAGAGGTAGAAAGGGAGCTGGTCATAGTTGCCGGCTCATTCCATACCGTGGCAGCGGCGCGAATGCTCGCCAAGTGTTAGAAGGGTACGGATTCAGTCACGCCGCAACGGGGCTGGCTTCGTCTGTTTCTGAAGATCGACGTTCGGTGATACAGACCGGACCTAGGAAGCGCTGACTTGCAGCAGAATACCAAACAGAGAATTGTCGGTACCGTTGTTTTACTGGCTTGCTGTCTGATTTTTCTGCCGATTGTTTTTGATGGCGAAGGCAGCTATGAGCCTGCTCTGACCAGCCGGATACCAGACCCCCCGCAAATTACCATCTTGCCCGAACCGCAACAGACCCGTCCGGTGATTATTGCCGACAGCGATGTGCCCGCGGTGCCCCCGCCAGAGACTGAAGCAGACCAACCGGCTTCTGCAGAGCAGATCAGCGATTCTGACGCAGAGATCGCCTCAACGATTGCTCAGGAGACTACGGCTGCTGGACCTGAAGTCAGCGAATCGGTTCCCGCTTACACCCGGCAGGACGAGACGCTCCCGCAGTTGGGTGAGGATGGCTTGCCGAGCGGCTGGAGCGTGCGATTAGGCTTATTTTCCAATGCGGACAACGCTGCGATTCTGCTAGAGAGATTGCAGGAGGCAGGCTATCGGGCATACATGCGAGAGATCGAATCTGATGAGGGTCTGCTGCGGGGCGTTTTCGTCGGCCCTTGGTTAGACAGACAGCTATCTGCCGGTTACCAGAGTAGCCTGCAGGAAGAATTTCAGCTGGCGGGAATCGTGGTTCCCTATGAGATGGAACGTTAGGAGCTAAAACAGAAACGATGACTCAGGTTGATACCCTCATTCTTGCAGTCATTGCGATATCCTCAGCGTTTGGCGTGTGGCGGGGTTTTATCAAGGAGACATTGTCGCTTCTGAGCTGGATTGCTGCCTTGCTGGTTTCCCGTGTTTACACTGAGTCCCTGGCCGGCTTACTTGAGAGTCTGATAGATAACCCCTCTGTCCGATATGTCACCGCTTTCTCTGTTCTGTTTGTCCTCATTATTATGCTGGGAACAGCCCTGAACCACTTTATGTCAAAACTGCTGGTTGTGACCGGGTTAAAAACACTCGACCGCCTTTTGGGTGCAGTGTTTGGAGTCGCCCGAGGCACGGTCATTGTACTGGTGGTTTTGTTTATCCTGAATGTATTTGTGTCAGGGTCTGAATGGTGGCAGCAGTCAACCTTGATTCCCTACGGCATGGTTTTGATTGAAGAATCGCAGATTTTTATTGGCGACATGAATGCAGTAAGCCCTACTTATTAGAGCAATTACCTGGAGCGGAGCATACTTTTATGTGCGGATTAGTTGGAGTGGTAACCAGTCAGGATGTGGGGGTGTGTCTGTATGACACACTGACCGTGCTGCAGCATCGAGGGCAGGATGCGGCGGGGATTATGACCAGTGATCATGGAAAGCTTAACCTACGCAAAGACAATGGTCTGGTGAAGGATGTTTTCCGGACTCGCCACATGCGCCGACTGACAGGGCAGATGGGTATTGGCCACGTAAGATACCCTACGGCGGGCAGCTCCAGCCCGGCACTTGCTCAGCCATTCTACGTAAACTCGCCTTACGGTTTGTCCCTTGCTCACAACGGAAACCTGACTAACACCGCTGACCTGAATCGGGAACTCTACAAGACTGATTTGCGCCACATGAACACCGATTCAGACTCTGAGGTGCTGCTGAATATTTTCGCCCACGAGCTGTCCCAGAAAAAACAGATTGAGCCAAGACCGGAAGATATCTTCTCTGCGGTCGAAGGCGTCCACAAGCGCTGTCGTGGTGGTTACGCAGCGGTTGTCATGATAACCGGATACGGAATATTGGGGTTCCGCGATATCAATGGCATCCGGCCGCTGGTTTTCGGCTCCCGAACCAGTAACGGACAAACAGAATATATGATTGCGTCAGAGAGCGTGGCGCTTGATTCGCAAGGGTTTACGATTGAGCGGGATGTCGCCCCGGGCGAGGCAGTCTACATCGACGTTCAGGGAAATCTGCATACCAAGGTCTGCGGTGAGCCCGGTATCCATGCCCCCTGTATTTTCGAGCATGTTTATTTTGCTCGTCCGGATTCACTGATGGACAGCATTTCAGTCTATAAGGCCCGCCTACGCATGGGGCAGCGTCTGGCAGAAAAAGTGAAAAGATTGCGCCCCGATCACGACATTGATGTTGTGATACCGATACCTGACACCAGCAGAACCTCAGCGCTTGAGCTGGCCAATCATCTGGGGATTAAGTATCGGGAAGGTTTCGTCAAAAATCGCTACATAGGGCGAACGTTTATCATGCCCGGTCAGAGCCAGCGTCGTAAGTCGGTTCGGCAGAAATTAAACGCAATCGAATTGGAATTCAAAGGGAAAAATGTCCTGTTGGTAGATGATTCTATTGTGCGAGGCACGACCTGCAAGCAGATTATCCAGATGGCGCGGGACGCCGGTGCACGGAAAGTTTATTTCGCCTCCGCCGCACCGGCAATCCGCTATCCCAACGTTTACGGTATTGATATGCCAGCAGCCTCGGAACTTATCGCGGCCGGTAAGACTGATCAGGAGGTTGAAGTGCAGATCGGTGCTGACTGGCTGATTTATCAGGATCTGGAGGATCTGATTGCTGCAGCGGCTGAAGGTAATCCGGACCTGCAGCACTTTGAGTGCTCAGTGTTCAATGGGGAATATATTACCGGTGACGTTGATGAGATGTATCTGAAGCGCTTGGAGTTGGCGCGGAATGATGCGGCTAAAGTGGCGAAGAATAAAAAAAGCGTGGCTAGACAACAGAACCTTGTGTCCGATTTACAAAGTGATGGGTGAATTGAGGCTTAGCGGATTAGTCTCGTTCCTCTCCATCACGCCATGAGCCACAGGCTGGGCATTCAATGTTAAGAGAGACTGAATATTCTCAAGCCATCGAAGATGCCGTCTTGGAAGTCAGCAAGGCTCTGCTGGGTAAAGAGCATCAGATACGCCTGGCTTTGTGCTGCCTCCTTTCTGGCGGGCATCTGCTGATTGAAGACCTTCCGGGGATGGGAAAAACGACGCTGTCTCATGCGTTAGCGAGCGTCCTCGGTCTTGAATTCAAGCGCATCCAATTTACCAGTGACCTTTTGCCAGCGGATATTCTGGGTGTCTCGATATTTGATCAGACCACGGCTGAGTTCAGTTTTCATTCGGGGCCTATCTTTAGCCAGCTGGTCCTCGCTGACGAGGTGAACCGTACGACCCCCAAGACCCAGTCAGCGCTGTTAGAGGCGATGGAAGAAGGGCAGGTCACTGTTGAGGGCGAGACCCGAACCCTTCCGTCGCCATTCTTTGTCATTGCGACCCAGAATCCTTTGAGCCTGGCCGGAACGTTTCCCTTGCCAGAATCCCAACTTGATCGGTTTCTGATGTGCCTTAGCCTGGGGTATCCGGATTCACGCGCTGAGAGAGCGTTATTGGAAATGGATACTGAAAAAGACAGACTTGTCGATGTCCGCAAATGTCTGGGCGCGGGGGATATTCAGGCATTCCGTCAGATGTCCGCGGAAGTGATTGCCAGTCCTTCCTTATTAGACTACCTGCAGAGACTGGTGAATTACACGCGCACCGCTGAAGGCTTCTCCTGTGGGCTCTCGCCCAGAGGTAGTCTGGCGATCATTAAAGCGGCAAAAACCTGGGCAAGGATGGATCAGCGAGGCTATGTTTTGCCTGAGGATATTCAGGCGGTGCTGCCTTATGTCGCCGAACATCGGTTAAGGGGTTTGAGTGAGTCTGGTGACCTCGGAGGCGCATCCTTGGCTGATCGCCTGTTAAGTGAAGTCGACGTCACATCCTGATGATTGAAATGTCATTCAAAGTAGTCTGATGAGTACAGGGTCAATCGGTGTCTCAGACGCAAAGAGAATTCCCTCGAAGCCTTAGCCGCTGGCAGCGTGCCGCGCGGCGGCTTTCAGTCACCAGGATTCCGTCAGGGCGGCAGGTGAGGCTTCATCAGCGAAATATCTTTATACTGCCCTCGGGGCACGGGCTGATTTTTCTCGGCGTGGCCGGGTTGATATTCATCGCAGCCATTAACTATGCAGTATCACTGGCATTCGGATTGGCTTTTTTTATGGTCAGTCTGTTTCTTCTCAGTATTTTTTATACCTACAAAAACCTGCACAGGCTCCAGCTTACTGCCCTCGCCACCGCTCCCGTTTTTTGTGGGGAAACGATCCTCTTTAATATCAGCTTATCCCGGTCAGACAGCGAACCCGCAGAAGGGCTGGTTTTTGAGTTTATTGGAGGGTTTTTGGCTAAAGCACGGGAAGGACTCTCAGAGCCCCAAACGTTTGCTGACCTGCTGAATTCTGAAAATCTTGAGATTCAGGTATCTGTGCGTGCGACCCGCCGAGGGGAAATCCAAGCGCCTTTATTGCGTGTCTCTTCAGTTTTCCCGCTGGGTCTCGCGCGGGCATGGAGTGTTGTAGATTTGCCGCTGGCTTGCCTGGTCTATCCAAGACCCATTCCCACGCCCTTGCCACCCGCTATGGCTGATCCCGGCCAGTCTCTTGGTTTGCACAGCAAACGTGCTGGAGCTGAAGAATTTGAGGGGTTCAGAGACTATCAGCCCGGCGATCCGTTGCGTCAGCTTGCCTGGAAAAATATGGCCAAAGGGCAGGGGATGCTGGTCAAAGAGCTCAGTGAGCCGGTCAGTTCCTCCCTCTGGTTAAACTGGGAGCTGTTCTACGGCTTACCTGTTGAGGAAAAATTGTCCAGATTAAGCTATCTGGTTCTGCGATTATCTCAGGGTAGCAGTCCCTTCGGTTTAAAGATTCCGGGAGTGTTGATTGAGCCGGGTATTGGGCCGGCTCATCGCAGTCGGCTCTTGCGAACGCTGGCCCTGTTTGAGAGCGCCGAGTGAAGAGGTCTCACCACATACCCAATCATGCGCTGATCTGGATCTTACTTTCAGTGACCCTGGCTATACTGCCGCAGGTGAACAACCTCCCTTATGATTTGCTGCTATTGGCAGGTGCCTGCGTTCTGTGGAGGCTGCTGATTCACATGGAAGTGCTGAAATTCCCTAGAAAGCCGGCAAAGCTAATCGCCTTCCTGATCATAGCGATATCACTTGCTTATCAGATCCAACGCTTTGGCCCCGGTCTCGAGAGTGCCGCGAGTCTTCTGACCATGGGATTTGCCTTTAAGCTTATTGAGATGCGATACAGGCGCGATGTCTATATCGTGCTGAGTCTGTGCTTTATGCTGGTCATGGTCGCGCTGCTGTACTCTCAGAGTGCCATCATGACGATCTACTTGCTTGTCTGTATCTGGGCAGTGCTCACTGCAATGGTTTCAGTCAATCGCTCTGCCAGGCAGGCATCGCCCCGGCTGGCCTATCCGCTGGCAGGCAAAATTCTGCTGCAGGCTTTCCCTCTCACCATTGTGTTGTTCGTCGTATTTCCTCGCATCGCGCCTTTGTGGGCGGTCCCTATTCCGTCGGAGGGCGCCACCACAGGGGTTACAGATGAAATGTCTCCCGGGGATCTGAGTCAGCTAGGTCGTTCAAGCGATCTGGCGTTTCGTGTGAAATTTGAAAACACGCCGCCACCACTGCATTCGGATTTGTATTGGAGAGGGTTGGTTTTAGAAGATTTTGACGGTGAGACGTGGCGCCGGAGTCGCTCTCGATCAGCTTACGGGGCTGCTGCACAACGGGTGGATTTTCAGTTTCAATGGGAAGATCGGGTGCAGATAAGTGGTCAGCCGCTGTCCTATAACGTCATACTGGAGCCAACACATCAACCCTGGATTTATGCGCTTCATCTGGCGGAGCCGGTTAATAGTAATCTGCTGCGCAGTCGAAATTTCGAAATATTTAATAGCAGCCTGGTTTCATCACGCTTAAGTTATGATATGCGCTCGTATCCGGGGAATCGCACTGACGTAGTGCTTCTCGATAGTGTCAGGCGCAGAGCGCTCCAACTGCCGGATGACGGCAACAGCAGAGCCAGAGAGCTTGCAGAAGAACTCAGATCTTCTACGATCAACGATCGGGACTTTGTGTACGCCGTTCTCGCTTTCTTTCAGGAAAACCCTTTTTACTACACGCTTAACCCGAGTCTTCTCGGCGAGGATCGGATTGATGACTTTCTGTTTGGTACTCAGGAGGGCTTCTGCGAACACTATGCCAGTGCTTTTGCCTATCTGATGCGGGCAGCGGGTATCCCGGCCCGTGTAGTAGTTGGCTATCAGGGCGCTGAATACAATCGCTATGAGGATTTTCTGCAAATATTTCAGTACAACGCTCATGCGTGGAACGAAGTCTGGCTAGAAGGGGAGGGCTGGGTCAGAGTAGATCCGACAGCTGCCGTGGCGCCTGAAAGGGTAGAGACAGGGGTGGAGGCCGCACTTGCGAATGACCCTGCTTTCCGGGAGCAGTCGCTACTGATGTCAGTAGGTCTCGGCGGGATAGACTGGATTAACACGCTTAGAATGCGTCTTGAGGCATTTGAATATGAATGGAACCGGCTTGTTGTGAACTATGACGTCGGTGCGCAATTTGACTTTTTTCAGGACAATTTGGGGTCTTCCGAAAACGGAACTCGACAGAAATTATTTCTCGGGATGTCTTTATTGCTGCTGACTGTGCTGTTCGTTTGGGCTTTGAGCAGGAAGAGGGTGACTGTCAAAGGGGGTATCTTAGACAGCGCCTACCTGGCCTTGTCAGAAGAGTTATCTCACTATCAGCTTGCTCGGAGGATGGGAGAGGGTCCGGTCGATTTTCAGGACCGTGTGGTTGCGCAGCTACCGGAAATCTCGGATCTCATGAATCAATTCACGGAGATCTATATTTCTGCCATCTACGGGGCCGTGCAATTGTCCGAAGCAGAGGAGAAGCAAGGTTTAACCCAGTTGCGCCAGCTTTTGAAAGAAATCAAACAGTGTCTGCGTCACATACAGCCAGTTAAAAGCGCTCAGTTTACACTCTTCAAAATGCCCTGAGAGACGAGAAGTTCACGCACTTCAGCAACCCGGTTTCCCTGTATTTCCAGGGACTGGTTTTTGAGTGTTCCTCCTGTTCCCAATTTTTTTTTAATGAGCTGCAGGAGCTCAAGTAATTGCGCTCCGCTTAGGCCAAGATGTGAAATAACGGTCACTTCTTTTCCGCCCCGGCCTTTTTTCTCCAGTTGAATCTGAGGAGTCCGGGCTATGTTTGTGTCAATCGGTCGGGCTTCACTTTCACATTTGCACTTATGCAGCGCTCTGCCGCAAATGCTGCAGAGATTGCTGCCAGACGTTGTGTAGACCAATTTTGAATTTGGCATGAATCGGGTTTAGGCGAAAATGGACTCGCTGATAAGGGTAATTCAAATCGGTATGCTGATAGGGAGCCCTGTAGCCTCAGATTCGGTACAGCGGTGGAAGGCTGTAGCGATCTTCCTTGGCAAGTCGTTTGGATTGCGTAATTTTGACACGTCTCAGGGTCGCTATCGTTTCTATACAGGCCGCCGGATCAAAGCTCTGATCGTTGGAACCAATCCTGTTTCGGAACAGATCGGTTTGTAGATTCTGTACATGTTGGTGTAACTCAGCGGCTTCCTGCGCTTGGAGAATATCTTCCATGTTCGCAATTCGTCGACTCTCGATAAAATGATCACACCAAACGACAAGCTGCGTTCGTATGTGGTGCATCTCCTTCTGCTTCAGGATTTTCAGAAGTTGCCGGTAGGCGACCCGTTCGTTATTGGCGGGGGAATAGTGTTCAGCGATTCGGTTTCTGCCAGCGTTGAGATAATGGTTTATCAGTTGCCGGTTGGGCCATATCACCAGGCGATAGATGCTGATCAGAACAATCAAAAAGGCTGCGGAGATCAGATAGCGTAGCCAGTTAGCCTCTATTTCTATGTATTCGGCTTCGGCTTGCTCGTCGATCATTTCCTGGTCTACGACAGGGGGCATTGCCAGTAAATCTTCCAGATTGCCGCTGCTGGAGACAGCCTGTTCAGCTGGGGCGGATCCCGCTATTGCTCCGATAATGAGGGTTTTTGCCGGGATGGTGGTTACCTGAAGCTGGTCGGTATCGATGTTCCACCAGGGAATCGCAATTTCCGGAATTTCAAGGTTACCGTCAACGGTCGGGACAATTGTCATGGTTTCAACGCGGGTGCCTACGATCGCTCCGCTGACGAAAGTCCGGTCAATTTCTGATGGGTCAGGGTAGGTGTTGGCGCCATCGAGATCGGTGGTTCCGAACGGTGGCAGTACCGCGCCATCAAGTCCCTCTGCGACCATGGTGATGGTACGCACGACCGAATCTCCAATTTGCAGTTCATCGGTGTCCGGTGCCCAGCTGTCTTCGAGGGTCAGGCCGGAGACTGGCAGCCAAACAGGGCTGTTGGCAGCTGCTGCCGGACGTTGTTTGACGTCAACGGTCATGCCGTCAATAAAAGCGGTCACTCGTCTGGTGTTTAGGTTCCTGAAAACAAAGTTGCTTGACCCGTCGGTCACCTCTCCGCGAAAAAGAATGTCGGGAATCTCCAGAGGGCCACTTCGCTGTGGAAATATGACGTAGCGCTTTTCGTAGACGCCATAGCGTACGCCATCGATAAGCTTTTCATACTGGTTCGGGGAACCGATCAGTTGAATCACGGTGTCAGGCATCTCCAGTTCAGTGAACTGGGGGTTGCGAATGCCGTTGATTGTATAGAACAGTCTGACGGTAAATAGCAGTTGCTCTTGGACGTATATGCTGTCTTTGTTGACTTCTATTTCAAGAAAGAGCTCTTCTGAAGACTGATTCGATCGTGGCCCCTGGTTAACCACCGATATGGTGATTGGGTCAGTGCGTGCATTGTTTATTGTCAGCGACGGGATTTCCAAGTCGCCTTCAGTCAGAGGGAACAGCGTGACGATGTAATCAGTCCAGGATTCGACGGTTCCGTTAATCGAGCGGATCTGACTCGATGTTCGGGTGCCCAGAACATCGAAATTTTCTGTAAGGGGCGTCAGGTCAAGCTGCATCCCTTGGCGTTGCTCAAATACCCGGATGGTGTAAGTCAGGGTTTCCCCTCGCGCCAGCTCATAGCGATCTACCGATACTTCAATCTCCTGTGCTGTGGCTGAAAAAGCCAGAGAGAACAGTAAAAAAGCAACAGCTGCTCTGAGCGAAATCCGGTTTACCATATCTGGCCTCCGCTGCTGGTGTTATTGGCTGTGCCATTGAGCTGTCGCTGACGATATTGATAGCGAAATTTGCGCCGCAGAAGCTCGCCCGGATCATCTTCAATGCGGCGAAGCCATTGTTCGAGCGACTGCTGCTCCTCGAATTCTTCATTGGTCGATTCCGAAGGCGTGTTCTGCTCGCTGTTAGACTCCGAGCCTTCCTGTTCTTCGGGTGGCTGATTCTGCTGTTGCTGCTCTTGCTGATCCTGATTGCCTTCCTGGCTTTGCTGATCCTGTTGCTCAGAGTTTTCCTGCTGCTCTGACTCGTTTTGGGAGTTTTGCTCAGATTGGTTATCCTGGCTGTCTCCTTCCTGCTGCTCTCCCTCTTCGGATTCCTGTTGTTCGAGCAGCTCCTCAATAATGGCCTTATTATTGAGCGCGTCCTCATGATCAGGCGCCATTGAGAGAGCAGTGTCATAAGCCGCTATGGCCTCGGGGTAATTCCCTGCCAGGGCGAGCGCATTGCCGCGATTATAATGGCCGTCAGGCGTGTTGATGGCACTGTAGGCGGCTATCGCGGTTTCATAGTTTTTTGATCGATAGTTCGCGGCGCCCGACCACTCAGAAGACTCGAATAAAGAGGCAGCCAGCTCGTGCTGTTCGTTGGCAAATGCCTCCGCCGCTTGCTGGTCTTTCGTTTGCCATAAATCTCTCCAGTCAAACGCCTGCGCCTGATTGGAAGGAAGCATAACTCCGGCGGTACTCAGAATGACCAGGCTGAACAGCCATCCTTTCCTGAAGCTCATGGCTGCAACAGGAAGAACGAGAAGAAGCAGCCAGGGGCCGGATTCGTACCAGATGTCGAATTCCTCATCGACTTCCGTCAGTTCCTCGTCGTCCAGAAGGTCAAAGTTAGACAACAGAAAGGCCAGATCAGAATCGGCAAGCTGAATGTCGTGGTAGCGGCCGCCGGTGCGGTTTGCCAGGGACTGCAGAACATTACGATTAAGTGTGGGGGTGACGATAGCCCCTGTTTGGTCAGTCAGAAAACTTCCGTCGCTGGTTCGGATTGGTGCACCCTGTTCAGTGCCAATGCCCATGATCAGCAGTTCGTAGTCCGTTTCCTGCAGACGATTGGCAAGACGCTGTTCCTCAGAAAAGCCATTGATGCCGTCAGTCATCAGGAGAATGCGGCCTCGGGTAGCCTCTACTTCATCCAACAAGCCAATCGCAAGCTCGACCGCAGCGACAGGATTTGAGCCGAACAGAGGCATAATGTTCGGGCTGAGGGAGGGAACCAGTGATTCGATGGTTACGACATCGTCCGTTAGCGGTGTTACAGTATGTGCATCACCTGCGTATACTACCAGAGCCGTCTGGCCTTCTTCTCGCAGGGCAAGGATGTCCCGCAGCTTTCGTTTGGCCAGATCAAGACGGGTCGGTTGATGATCCGGGGCGAACATAGACAGGGACAGGTCAAAAACAATCACCATGGCGTCTTCGCGTTTCTGAACCGGCTGCGGGAGCTGTTCCCAAACAGGGCCGGCCATGGCGAGAATGCTCAGTATCCAGGCGAAGCTCAGAAGCAGGAGCGGGGTCCTTTGCGCGGCATTCTTGCTTCGGTCGAGCAGAAACGGGAGCAGAGATTTATCGATTGCCCTGTCCCAGGCTGTTACAGCGGAATTTACCCGCCAAAGGGCAAGGATAAATACTGCCGCAGGAATGAGCCCCAAGAGCCACAGTGGTCTGAGGAACTGGAAATTCTCGATCAAATTGGTGGGGATGAGGATTTCCATCAGGCGCTGCTTCCTTCCGGACTCGGCGCTGAATCGTCATCTGCCTGCACGCGGGCGCGACCGGCGAGCGATAGCCAGGGGATCGAAAACAGGGCGAGAATGAAGCTGATGACCAGGGCTGCACCAAGCGGCCAGTAAAACAGGACGCGGGTAGGTCGATAGGTCTGCTCATCCTGCTCAATGGTCTCGAGTCGGTCCAGTTCTTCATAAATGCCCACCAGATCATTCACATCTCGGGCCCGGAAATATCTTCCTCCGGTGGACTCAGCGATTTGAGTAAGTACGGCTTCATCCAGTTCGGCGGACGGATTGATAGCCCGAGCCCCGAAAAAAGTGCGTTGTACAACCTGATCTGCGCCTATGCCAATCGTGTAGATCTTGATGTTCTCCTGCTGGGCGAGCTGCCCCGCCTGTTCCGGAGAGACTGCGCCGGCGTTGTTCACGCCATCTGTCAGCAGGACAAGAACGCGACTGTTTTCGGGCCGGTTCCTCAGGTGAAGAACGCCTAATCCGATGGCGTCACCGATCGCGGTAGCCGATTCTTCAATGATGCCGATTTCGGCTTCATCTAAAAGCGTGCCTACTGTTTCTCGATCAAAAGTCAGAGGGGCCTGTATGTAAGCGTGAGCCGCGAACAAAATTAAGCCGAGTCTGTCGCCTTCACGGCGTTCAACGAAATCTCCGACAACAGCTTTGACCACGTCAATCCGTGAAGCCTGCCGGTTGCCGACCACCATATCTTGCGCTTCCATCGAGCCGGAAATGTCTACAGAAAGCATCAAATCCCGACCCGTCGAAGGCAATTGAACCGGGTCGCCGAGCCATTGCGGTCTGCTGGCGGCGATGATGATGAGAAGCCAGATCAGTGTGCAGCAAATCAGGCTCAGTAAGCGACCGCTGCTCAGGCTTTCATTGTCAGATTGTAATCGGGAGAGAATGCTGAAGAACGGTACGTACAGCGCTGCATCCTGTCGCGGTGCCTGACTGAACAGGCGGTACACAAGGTAGGGTAGCGGGAGCAGGATAAAGACCCATGGCCAGGTGAATTCGAGCATTAGCGGCGAGATCCTTCCGTCAACTCCAGCTCTGTGGAGGGGCTTGTGTCGGTCTGGTAGACACTGTAAATCCAGCTGTGCGCCATCTCATGCAGTGCCTGACTGTCGAGCTCGATCTGTGTTCTGAATCGACCATGAGACAGGGCAGCGGAGAGCTGGTCGTTTAGCCTTGAAGAGTCACCTGTCCGGCGGATAAAAGCAACCCAAGAATCCCCGGCCAGACTGCCCGGATTGGATTCAGGAAATTTAACCAGGGCAACGCGCCGTAGTACCGTGTTTACATCATTCACATAACGAAGCAGTTTGTCCTGGCCGGTGCTCTCGCCAAGTCGCTTCAGGCAGTTCTCGAGTTCAGTCAGGGCGTACTGGCAGGCCTTACGCTGCTCAGCTTTCTCATAGAGTTTTCTGGCTGCAATACCGGCCGCGATGAACAGCAGTGCCGTGAGAATCCACCAGCCGGGAGCAGGCGGCCAAAAACTGACTTCGGCGGGCAGGTGAATGTCCGCCAGCTGGGCTAGTAATTCTTCGCTATCCATTCTCGAATCTGTTCAACTACCAGTTGATTGGTTCGCATTTTGATCAGACGAATCTGCAGCTTGTCGAGCTCGCTCTCGAGAAACTGCATCCGCTCCTGGAATTGATGTTTATAGCGTTGTCGGGCCTTGGAGTTATGTGTATTCAAAGCGCCTTTGCGGCTACCGTCCGTGATGCTGTAAATACCGGGTACCGGAAGATTTTCTTCCAGCACATCGTAGACCAGGCAGCAGATCACATTATTGTGCCGGGACAGTTGGTTCATATACTGCAGTGCTTTGTCGTCCAAAGTCATGAAGTCTGAGATGATGTAAAGCGTACTGCCCGGTTTGGAGATTCGCCGTATCTGGCTCAGCGCAGCCGCGAGCCCGGGCTGAAATTCAGGTTCAGGCTCCGGCTCTTCGTCGGGAGAGGTGACTTGCTGCAGCTCTTGATTGTACTGAAAGACCTGATTCAGCAAATGTAAAGCAGAGCGCCTCGAACGTTTGGGTCGGACCAGGCTGGAGCTTCTGTCCGAGTAGACCAGACCGCCAACCCGATCGCCATTATCGATTGCCAACCAGCAGAACACGGCGGCTGCTTGAGCCGCAATGACAGACTTGAACGCAACCTGGCTGCCGAAATACATATTACGGCTTTGGTCTACGGCGATTATTACGGGTCTTTCCCGCTCTTCCCGAAAAACCTTGGTAAAGGGTCGGCTGGTGCGAGCGGTCACCCGCCAGTCTATCAGGCGGATGTCATCCCCGGCTTGGTAGGGGCGAAATTCCTCAAAATCGATTCCCCTACCGCGCATCTTTGACAGGTGCAAACCGGAAATGCCGGCGATCGAGCGGGAGTGCGCGAGATACTCGAGGGTCCTGGCGGCATAGCGTTGGATGAGAAGCTGCTGCAGCGAGACAACAGCACCCTTACTTTGGTAGCGAGCGTGCTGAGGGTCGATGGCTGGCCTAGCTGACATTAGGAGGAACCAAGCTAATCAGGCGGACGGGACACGTTCTCTGATCGTTTCGAGCACGTGGTCTGGAGTGATGCCACTGGCTTCGGCTTCAAAGCTAAGCAAAATTCGATGGCGCAGCACATCAAACAGGATTTCCTGAACATCATCCGGGCTTACAAAATCACGCCCTTGTATCCAGGAATGTGCTCTGGCGCAGCGATCCAGTGAAATCGTGCCACGAGGGCTGGCTCCATATTCGAGCCAGGCTTTGAGATCGTCTCCGTACAGCCCCGGATTCCGGGTCGCCATGACCAGTTGGATGATGTATTCCTCCACCTCAGGGGCCATATGCATAGCCAGTACTTCCTGCCGCGCTGCGAACAAATCGGCCTGAACCACCTGTTCTGGCGCCAGACCTTCGACATTAGCGGCTTCATTTCTGACCAGATTCAGAATGTCTCTTTCCGCTTCGACGGCAGGGTAGTCAATCGTGACGTGCATGAGGAACCGGTCAAGCTGGGCTTCCGGCAACGGGTAGGTGCCCTCCTGCTCGATGGGATTCTGGGTTGCCATCACCAGAAACAGATCCGGCAGTGTGAACGAGTCGCGCCCCACCGATACCTGCCGCTCGGCCATGGCTTCGAGCAGGGCAGACTGGACTTTCGCCGGGGCTCTGTTGATCTCGTCAGCCAACACCAGGTTGTGAAAAATCGGGCCTTGCTGAAAACGGAAGGAGCCATCTTCCGGGCGGAAAATTTCGGTGCCAGTGATATCGCTGGGTAGCAGGTCAGGGGTAAACTGGATTCGGTGAAAATCTCCTTCAATGGCTCGAGATAAGTCCTTGATGGCCTTGGTTTTAGCCAGACCGGGCGCTCCCTCTACCAGCAGATGACCATCAGCGAGCAAGGCAATCAGGAGTCGGTCGAGCAGCTTCTCTTGTCCAATGATCTGCTTTGAAAGCCAGTCTTTTAGCTTAACTATATGTCCGTGTTGGCTCATTCGTCGGGATTCCCAGTTCTGCGAGGTGCTCTAGTGGAGTCTGGCGATTGTAAACGTTTTGAAATGCATGTCTAGGCGAACATTGTAGCGGAGTGTAGCTTATGATCAGCGTGAAGATTAGTTGGGTTTTCATCAGTTAGGCCGCGATCTTCTCAATACACTTCAAGTTACAAAGCACTGCGCTGGCGCCTTGAGCTTGCGGCGTATGCACACTGGCAATGGCTGGCAGATTTGTGTCTAATTCGCGCAAGCTGCCTTGCAGATAAAACAGCGGAAACCCAAGCTTCAGGTCGCCTCGTGAGAAATCTGACTTTTTATACCACCCCCGGTTGCCATTTGTGTGAAATTGCTGCGCAACTGATTGTTCAGCTGCGCTCTGTAAGAGAAATCTCGCTTGTTGAGATTGATATCGCGACCGATGAAAGGCTGGTTGCACGCTACGGCACGCGAATTCCCGTCGTCAGCAGAGATGACACTCTGCAGGAGTTGGGCTGGCCATTTACCCTCGATGAACTCGAGCGCTTTGCGGCACGCTAGTGCCGTCTAAAGACTACCGGAGGCGCTGCACCGATTCTTATGCAATTCGATGTGCGTATCGCTGGGGTCAGCTCGTCGTGACCTCTGCAGCGGGTGTCAGGGATCTGCTGTCCAGCTGAAAGAGGCTTCGGGCATTGTTGGAGGTGGTCAGGCCCAGCCAGCCAGCATCTTCTTTTCGGCACGCCGCAAGTACGCTCAAGACCTCTGTGAGATGCTTTGGTTCGTTTCGTCTGGATTTTGGCTTTGGGCGCAGCGTTCTGGGCAGTAAATAGGGTGCATCCGTTTCAATCAGTAAGCGGTCATGCGGAATGTATCTCACGATATCCTGTAGTGCGCGACCACGCCGCTCGTCACAGACCCAGCCGGTTATGCCTATGTGCATGTCCAGATCAAGGTAATCCCTTAATGCTTGACGTGAGTCGGTGAAACAGTGGACTACACCACCGGGAATGTGCTCGCGATAGGCGCAAAGCATGCTGTAAAAATCGGTGTGGGCGTCCCTCTGATGAAGAAACAGCGGTTTGTGAACAGTGCATGCCAGCTCCAGGTGTGTTTCGAATACCTGGCGCTGTTTGTCTGGCGGGGAATAATTTCGGTTAAAGTCCAGACCCGTTTCGCCAATGGCGACAACTTCAGGATTGGTCAGCAAGGTCTGCAGGTGGTCGAAGTCTGCTGTTGTCACATCCCCCGATACATGCGGATGAAACCCGGCAGTGCTGCTGAAAAAATTTGGACGTTGACGTGCCAGATTTGTTGCTGCTGTACTGGAGTGAAGATCGGTTCCTGTCAGAATAATGTGAGAAAGTCCCGCACTTTTCGATTCGGTAATCACCTTCTCAAAATCATGCTCAAAAGCGCTGTGTGTCAGATTGGCGCCTATATCAATCAGGTTGGATAGTTGAGGATTCATTGATCAGTGGCTCATTCGGGCGGAATGTCCTGCGCTCGTGGGAAGGACGTATATGGCTATTCATTAAGTATTGCCTGATAATACTGCGCTCTCTGCTGATGGGGTTCAACCAATGGATGTAAACTTAAGCAAGAAGCCATTGAAATGGGCGGAATTAGGCTTTCAGTATATTAAAACTGACTTTCGTTACTCGGCGGTTTTTCAGGATGGGGATTGGTTGCCGGGCAGTCTGATCAGTGAAGAGAATATGCTAATCCATGAAGGAGCGCCCTCCCTGCATTATGCTCAGCAGTGCTTTGAAGGGATGAAAGCGCAAACCACGCAGGACGGTCGCGTGGTGCTTTTTCGCCCGGCCTTAAACAGTGAGCGTATGAATCGCACAGCTTCTCGCTTACTCATGCCAGAGGTCCCGCAGGCGCTCTTTATTGCCGCAGTAGAAGAAGCGGTGCGGGCAAATTATGGCTGGATTCCGCCTTATGGATCCGGAGCGGCTCTCTACATTCGTCCGATGCTCATCGGCGTGGGCGAAAATCTCGGCCTCAAGCCTGCTCAATCTTTCGAATTCCGGGTATTTGTGTCGCCGGTGGGGCCTTACTATAAATCGGCGGGACTGGCAGCGATCAGTTTGGCTGTTTCGGATTTCGACAGGGCGGCACCTCAGGGAACCGGAAGCTATAAAGCTGGGGCAAATTACGCCGGTGGTTTGCTCGCGACCCTGAAAGCACAGGAACTCGGTGCCAGTGAGGCCCTGTATCTTGATTCGGCTTCACATCGCTTTATCGACGAAGCAGGCTCGGCCAACATCGTGATCGCGCTGACAAGCGGTGAATTGGTCACCCCGTCTTCTCAGGCAATCTTACCGAGCATTACTCGGCGCTCTGTCATGGAAATTGCAAGCCAGCAGTTTGAAATGCCAACACAAGAGCGCGCGATAGATCTGCGGGCCGAATTTGACTCGTTTGCCGAAATGAGTGCCTGCGGGACGGCGGCCGTTCTGTCTCCGGTTGGTCGTGTTTATTTTGATTCAAAATGGCATATCGTCAATGGAGACGGGTATACGGTTGGGCCTGTTATGCAAAAGCTTTATGACTCGCTGGTCCAGCTGCAAAGGGGTGAGGTCGAGGACCGGTTTGGCTGGCTGCACGAGGTTGAGATGTAGCCTTTCAGCCACGTCGGCACGGCCAGTGGTCAATGTCTGATGTTGCTCAATTGCTCCCCGTTCCTTTTTTCTGGTATGCAAAATCTAAGCACATGCCACGGCTGGTTGACTCGTTTTTTTTGCAAATTAAGCTATTGACCGAACAGGGATAAACGCGAGCAGGGCCGGCGCACAGCGCTCGTTAACTCTCGGATGAATGGTCAAATTTCTGGTCATTGTCGTCAATGCGATGGCAGTAGGCCGGTAACACAAGACTTGACCGATTCGAATCTTCCCCTTATATATGTGCGCACTTTAGGCGGGTCGCCTCGCGTGCTGGCGCTCAAATACCCCTAACCGAACTTTTTTCGTTAAACCTGCTTT
>Ga0255768_10002208_pt1 | contig 19630 bp, 17 predicted proteins | sample 071ome_33_FD_179983 | JGI IMG/M metagenome (GOLD analysis project Ga0255768, IMG submission 179983) | Coastal salt marsh microbial communities from the Groves Creek Marsh, Skidaway Island, Georgia - 071412AT metaG (version 2) | ecosystem: Environmental > Aquatic > Marine > Intertidal zone >...
GCCACTATAGCTCAGCTGGATAGAGCAACGGTTTTGTAAACCGTAGGTCGTCGGTTCAAGTCCGACTTGTGGCTTTCCTCTTCGGAGGAATAGGTGGTGTTACCGCTATTTCGGACAGGGGTTCGATTCCCCTCGACTCCACTCATGGGGTCGCAATGGTCTCGACGGGGTTGTAGGAACATGACTGAAACCTGCTTGGATAAGCAACAAATAGATGCCAAAAACATCGCTCCAGCGAACAAGATTGTTCGCTTCTCCCGTCAGTCTGCACCTGTTGCTGCCTGACCCATATAGGGAGATCGGGGTTAAGTTAGCCTTGTTACCCAAATAACTCTTTGGGGGTGGAATGCCCCCTACTTCATTCGCTTTAAATGTATGAAGATAAATCTCTGGTATTGCTCAAGTATGGGTCAATGGCGTTGGACACTTAGTGATGATCGCCGTCCTGTTTGTCACCAAGAAAGTGGTCAACAACCATTTCTACGAGATGCTATGAATGACGTTGCAAATACTGTTGAGTACATGTTAGAATGTCGTCCAGACTAAAGGGGAATTAGCTCAGTTGGTAGAGCGCCTGCTTTGCAAGCAGGATGTCAGCGGTTCGAGTCCGCTATTCTCCATACGAAAGAAATAATATGTTCGAACTTAATCCAGACTTAGAAATTACTGTTTTAAAAGACATTGGACCAAACAAAGAGTCTGCTGTCACTATTGATAATTTCTATCAAAATCCTTGGGAAGTTCGTAATCTTGCGTTAAAAGCAAATGAAGATCTTACGTCTATTAACCCACATTATCACTATGGGGATCGTGGATTTTTGCCTACAAAAGAGATTGCAAAAAATCTAAGACCACTGTTTGATCAATTGCTTCAGGATGAAAACATATGGCCAGATAGAAAACTAATTCCAGAACAGTATAACCAAAACTGGGATGATTCTGGATTTATGTTTAACCTCAATAATGAGGATAACATCATGAAGAATCCTCTAGGTATTGTTCCCCATCAGGATACTTACTTCACTTATAGGATGCCTAGTCAGTATGGTGTAGTAATTTATCTAAACACTCCCGAAGAGTGTCGTGGTGGAACATTGCTTTACAGTTATATGGGTAATATGACTGTAAAAGAGAGTATCATGGATAAGTATAAGGACTATGAAAACTTCGATTTACTAAGATTTACTATTGATGCATCTTTGGCATTACAAGTAGAATTTAGATTGAACATGGCATGGAATAGATGTGTAGTTTATCCAGCAAATATCCTACATTGTCCAGAAATGGAACGAGGATGGTTTATGAATTACGATAGAATTGCACAAGTATTCTTTTTATGATATAATATTAGTCCGTGTGAAGGAAGTCGCGACCTCCTCAGTTCTGCTGAGGAGGTTTTTTACTGTCTAAATACATCAGACAGATCCTAGCTTGAGCACATAAAATGCCTCTATCAAGATTAGAAAATTTTCTCAAGAACGCTGAAGGTAATATTCTATACGTCAATTCAAGTGACTTTGATGCTACCGATAGTATTGAGAACAGAGGAAACTCACAGACTCGTCCGTTCAAGACTATCCAAAGAGCGCTGATTGAGGCTGCAAGATTCTCGTACCAGACGGGTAAAAATAATGACAAGATCGACAGAACCACGATTCTTGTCTATCCTGGTACTCATTATATTGATAATAGACCTGGATTTACTGTAACAAACCAGGGAGGCAGTGCTGAATATAAGGAAAGAAAGAATGCTGGTTGGCAAACAGCATCCATATCTCAGTTCACTACTGAAACAAACTTTGATGTTCTAGATAAGAACAACGAACTTTACAAGTATAACTCCACCGAAGGCGGTGTGATTCTGCCTCGTGGTACTTCTATCATTGGTCTAGATCTACGTAAGACCAAGATTAGACCACTATATGTTCCTGACCCAGAAGATCCAGAACAGAAGTATGGTGGTATTCTGCGTGTTACTGGTACTTGTTACTTCACAGCATTTACTATCTTTGACGCAGACATCGCTAAGAGCGCTTACTACGACTTCGATAGTAATACAAGAACTCCAACATATTCTCACCATAAACTAGCTGCATTTACATATGCAGATGGTGTCAACAATGTCATTATTAATGGTACAGATAGTGGTCTAACTGACCTCGATATGTACTACTACAAGGTCTCTGCAGCGTATGGAGACGCATCTGGAAGACCTGTTGGTACATTCCCCGTCTTTGATGATTTCGAACCCAATGTAGACGAATTTAGAATCGTTGGTGACCTTGCTGCTGACCCTGTTGGTATTTCTTCGATCAAGTCTGGTGATGGTAATACTGGTACTAACGTAATTACCGTTAATACTGCTAAGGCACACGGACTATTCAAAGATACTCCTGTTCTTATTGCTGGTATTACCACAAGCATTAACTCCTATAACGGTTCTTTCCTAGTTGAGGAAGTTGTATCTGATACTCAGTTCAGATACCTCGCTCCTTCTGTACCAGGAAATGTTCTACCTAGCGCACAAGAGATTCAAAACTCTTCCGTTATTATTGAACCTGATACCGTAGGTTCTGCATCTCCATACATCTTTAACTGTTCTCTCCGATCTGTCTATGGATTGAATGGTCTAGATTGTGATGGTGATAAGGCAACTGGATTTAAATCCATGGTTGCTGCACAGTTTACTGGTATTTCGATTCAGAAAGATGATAATGCGTTTATCCTTTACAACCCAGAGACTGCAATCTTCAATGATGATGTAACAGTATCTGAGTCTGATCGTCCTCTACACAGTAACTCTAGAGCGATCTATAAACCATCTTATGAATCCTCTCACATGAGAGTAAGGAACAACGCTGTTGTTCAGTTGGTTTCCATCTTCGCTATTGCATATGCACGTCACTTCCATGCAGAAAGAGGTGGTGACGCATCTATTACTAACTCGAACTCTAACTTCGGTCAAACTGCACTTGAGGCATCTGGATTTAGACCCGAGTCGTTTAATCGTGATGATGTTGGTTATATTACACACATCATTCCACCTAGAGAAATTGTTCAGGAAGAGGGAACATCTTCTTGGTTGACTCTGGATACTGCACAAACTATTGGTGTTGGTAGAACTGAGAGACTATACATTTACAATTATAATACTGAAGAGATTGTACCACCCGCACAGGTTGACTCCTATCGAGTTGGTGCTAGAAAGGGTGACATTCTAAACCTAAGTATCGTTAATACTCTATCTGGTACTGCTGTTCAGGAGGACTTCTCTACTCCTATTATGATGCAAGTTCCAAGCGGCATTGGAACTTCCTTCCAGAAAGAATATGAAGTCATTAGAAACTCTGGTGTTAACGCTATTGTTTCTAACGTATTCCTTCTCAGATCTGATCACCAGTTAGTTAATGGTGAGAAAGTCAGAGTCTTCTCTAACACGGGTGAGACACCAAACGGAATCAAGAACGATAAGATTTACTATGCAATCTCTGGTGGTACTCTTGCTTCTGACAGAATCCAGTTAGCATCTACCTACAACGATGCTTTGGCACGTAGACCTATCACTGGTGTGTCTAACGGTGGTGGTAAACTAAGGATCATCTCTTCTGTTGCAGATAAGAACCCAGGAGATCCTGGACATCCAATTCAATGGGACGATACGGTAAAACAGTGGTATATTCTTGGATCTCCATATGATCAAGAAAACACTATTTACAAGGCATTCCAGACTATTGGCGTTGGTGTTATTGGTGAAGAAACTGGTACAACCTATGTACAACGTAGAGTCGATAATAGATCTCTGCTTGATAGATTGTATAGAGTTAGATATGTAATTCCCAAGGAACATATTGATGCTCGTGCTCCAAAGCCTGGTTTCATCCTACAAGAAACTAAGACTGTTGGTGTTGGTAGTGCATCGTTCCTTGCTGCTGACTTGAGTAATCCTACTCAACTTAGAAACGTTAAGATTATTAAGAATGCCGCTCATGACGGTGGAACTACTCTTACTTTCACAACAGAACAACAACATAAGTTGCAAAAGGGCGACTTGGTTAGAGTTGATAATGTTCAATCTGCAAATAATGAAGAGGGAATCTTCAATATTGGATATAATGGAAACCATGTCATTGATCAGGTCCTAACCAATAGACAGTTTACGGTTGCTGGAATCACTACCGATCCTGGTGTATTCAAGAACCAAGTAAACCAGAGAACCACTCAACAACAGATTGAAGATCTACCAACGGTTCAAAGAGCAAAGTCTCTAGATACATTCACTGTTTATAGGGTTCAAGAAGCAAAACCACACGTTCCTGGTATTTCTGGACAAGACGGTATCTATAATATCACCATGGTTTGTGGATCTATTCCACTTGATCAGGATCTTGGATTTGGTGTCTCGTTCAAAGCATTCTCCCAGGACGTTAGAAACCTCTACCCACAACAAGATAGAGACAACTACGACTCTGATCCACAACCAGCAATCACATATGCTGATGCTAGTGTCGTTGGTAACGTTATCACCAACGACAGGAAGAAGTCAGTTACCCGTGAAGCACTGAGTTACTTCATGCATGGTCATCAGGTTGGTTACGCTGTAACTGGTGCCGTTATCTCTGGTACTGGTAACACCACCCTGACAATGTACACTGATATTGAACACCAGTTCAATCAAATTAAGTCCCTATCTATCATTGATCCTGGTTCTGGATATAATAATGGTTCTGGTATTGCTACGGTAATTTACTCCGCAGACCTACAAAACAACCAGTTGAGTGGTGCTAACGCTGCTGCAGAAGTTCAAGTTGCTGCATCTGGTACAGTAACCAGTGTCAAACTAATTGATGGTGGTACAAACTATGGTGTAGGTAACACCATGACCGTATCTGCTTTCCCAGCAGGTGCTCCTACTACCGATGCTGTTGTTCAGGTTACATCTATCTTTGACAATAGAGGTGACGGTCTAACACTATCTGGTTTTGAAGATCCAAAACTCAACGGCACATTCAAGATCGTTGATATTCCTACTGCAAAGTCTATCTCTGTTGAGATCAGCACATCTAGAAATCTAGATCCATACTATCTGGATAGAGATGATAGAAGATATCCAACATACACTCATGCTAATGTTGGTGCTGGAATTACTTACATCCATGTTATCGATAGAACTACTGGTGATGCACAAGTAATTACTGCAAATAACCACACTCTAGTTGCTGGTAATGCTTTCGTCATTCAAGGAACAGGTAACTCGCTATTTGATGATAGAACATTCATCGTTGATGACGTTGATGCTACTAATCCACTGAAGTCGATTCACTTCAAGGTTGGTATTCATACTGCAGGTATTGCAACTGCATATTCAGTTACAGACGCTAAACTATTTGGTACTGGTATCAGTGCAAACGGTAAGACTCTTGGTCTTGGTGAGAACAACCTTGCTGGTAGGGCATCTTACTTCTATGCAGGTATTTCCACAACTCTTGCTGCACCATTAACTACAACTGATACAACGATCCTCCTAACTGATACAGAAGGTTTCCGTAAGGGAGATTACTGCATGATTAACGGTGAGATCGTTAGATTCGTCAACGATAACATCAACAAAGTTACTCGTGGTCAGTTTGGTACACTATCTGCTCCTGCTCTAGTAGGAACAACAATTAAGAAGATTACGGTTCTTCCAATGGAACTCCGTAGACCTTCCATTCTTCGTGCATCTGGTCACACATTTGAATACCTTGGTTATGGTTCTGGTAACTACTCCACATCTCTGCCACAGAAACAGGATCGTGTTCTAACGGACGAGGAGACCCTTGCGGCGCAGAAGAAGGAACTAGATGGTGGTACAGTCGTCTACACTGGTATGAACGACTCTGGTGACTTCTACACGGGTTATAAGAGACTATCCTCCATTACTGGTGAAGAAGAAATTATCGAGGCACCTGTATTCTCCTATAAGGGTGATGATGCCGAGGCAGAAGGATCTAAGAGAACCTCTGGTGTATTCGATGAAGTTCTTGTTAGAGAGTCGATCACTGTTGAGGGTGGCGATAATAACAACAGAACTTCTCAGTTCTATGGTCCCGTTAACTTCACTCAGAAACTAACCAACAACTCTAACGAGGGTATTGAAACCGTCAACTTCTTCCTCAGAGGTGATGCTCCACAGGGTAAACTTCTGACGGTTGGTATTTCTACTCCAACTGGATCTAAGAGATCTGGTGACCTATCCTTTGTTGGTATTCCTGATGCTGGTGGTTACCTCGGTCACATCTATGCTGAGGGTGAGTGGAGAAGATTCGGTGCAGTATCTCAGGAGAGAGATAGATCCTTCTACAAGTTCGATCAACTAGGTATTGGTCAGTCTGGTATTGGCGTCTTTAACTTCAGAGACGCACTGGAAGTTAATGGTGTTGCTAAGGTTAAGGACCTCTACGTTTCTGGTATTGTTACCTTTGCTTCTAATCAGACATTCTCTGGTGTTACTTACGATAACATTGTTGTCAGACAACTTGTCAACCTCTGGGGTTATAACACCACTGGTGGTATTTCTGGTCAGGGTATTCCCTGGGAGAACTATGGATACTACACCATTGTTGATGAGGGTGGCACATCGAGACTCAACAATATTGAGATCGTTGGTACATATGTAACCTTCAAACCTGCTGCAAAGATCAAGATTGAAGGTCCATTTGATTCTACCTACACTGGTGTAAGTACACATGCTGGTACACTTGACGTTGGTAACTTAGAGTGTGATGGTGGTTCCGTCAACGTTACATTCCTAACCGCAGTTCAATCTGGTATCGATACTCTCTCTGTTAGAGAAGACTTCTACGCAAAACGTGGTATCTCTACTGACTTCAAGGCAACTGATGCATCCTTCACCAGAGCATACTCTGATGTTGGTATTACGACTCTTGCACACGTTGGTACACAATATGTCAATGAGAACAGAGTCTTCACTGGTATTGTTACAAACCTGAGTGTTTCTAACCATGCAATCACTCCACAACTCTATGCATCTGCTGGTATTGTTACTAACCTAACATCCACCAATATTGTATCGGAGAACATCAGTGGTGTTGCAGTCACTGCTACTGACCTACACTTTACCGATGACCTCTTCGGTCCTGATTGTTACATTCAGTCTGGTATCATTACTGGTCTGAGATCCAGATACATCGGTGGTCTAGGTAATCCTGGTCCTGGTCAGGCATCTCTGGAGATTAACGTCAACTCTGGTATTATCACCTCTCTAGTTGGTTCTGCCTGCACCATGCAGAACATCAACATGAAGCCTGGTGGTAAGATTGCCACCCAGAACTTATACGCTAACGTTGGTATTATTACTGATCTGTCTGCTGGTGGTAACAGCAAACAGATGACGATTAACGCTGGTGACCAAGGTACAATGAGGGCGTTCACATACACCTCTGTTGCTGGTAACGGTGTTGCACCATTTATTGTTGCATCTCAAACCAAAGTTACCAACCTGAACGCTGACCTACTTGATGGATATACTACCTCCTGGGATGATCAGGCTGGAAACACGGTTGTTGTAAGACAGAACGGTGATTCTAAGTTTGATGTTGTATATGCTAACTCCTTCAACGGTGGTGCATTTACTGGTTCTTCCCTGAATATCACTGGTAACTCTACTCTGAAGTCCACTACATTCAGTGGAAACATCACAATGAGTTCTGGTACTCAGATTAATGGTAACCTGAACGGTAATGCAACCAATGCAACTCTTGCTGCAAACGTTGCAGGTACTGGTGGTCGTATTCCATACAACAGTTCCACGAACAGCACTACAACCAGTAGCAATCTTCAGTTCAATGGAACTACATTAACAGTTCAAAACTGCACTGTTAATGGAACACTGAATGCTACTGTTAGTGGTAATGCGTCAACTGCATCTCTTGCAACAGATGTTGTTGGTAGTGGCGGTAGAGTTCTTTATAACTCTTCCAACAATAATACCACTACATCCAGTAACCTATCCTTCGATGGTTCTAACCTATCGGTTGGTGGTAATATTACCGCTTTTGCGTCTGATATCAGACTGAAGACAAATATTGCTCCTCTTGAAAATTCCCTAGAGAGACTATTAACTCTAACTGGATTTAACTATACTTGGAATGAGAAAGGTGTAGACCTAGGACTTAACGCAGGTGAATTGCAAATTGGTCTGTCTGCACAAGATGTCCAGAAAGTTGTTCCTGAGGCAGTCAAAAAACGTCATTCAGATGAATATCTGACCGTACAATATGAGAGACTTGTTCCACTACTTATCGAATCTATTAAGGAACAACAAACCCAAATCGATGCATTGCGTGGTAGAATTGAGGAACTCGAAAGAGGCGAATAATGGATAACGAAGAGTTTCGGGACGAAGAAGATGCCTTCGTCCTTGACTTTTCAATAGAAGATATTCATCTCCTATATCATTGTGTATGTAAGAGATTGGAAACTTGGGAGGGATTTCCCTCCCGACATCCTATGGAGCAAGAACATCTGTGGGAATTGAAGAATGATTTATACAGGTGCATACTAGATCACAAGTTCCATAACATGTGATAAATACTTGAAATGATGCCTTACAATGGAATTAAATCTTGTTAAACCTGAATGGATTCAGGTAAATGATGATCTACAATATGATTGTGTAAAGATTGGACCAGACCAGAATCATCCTATTATCACTGTAGATAATGTTCTGGCAAATCCAGATGAGTTTGTCAAAAATATTGTAGAAAAGGCACCAGCAGAATTTAACGATCTGTCTAATCCAGAAGAAGTCTTTCCTGGATATCAGGCACACCTAAGTATGGGATTTCCAGATATTCAAAAACTGGTTACTCTATTCATTAATAAGTTCACAGACTTCAGTGACTGTGTTGCTGAAGAGATGAGGTTTAGTCATCAACTTAACATCATGTATTCTGATGTTAAATGTAAGAGACTTCAACTTCAACCACATGTTGATCCAGCAATGTTTGCCTACGTTCTGTATCTGAATCCAGAAGAAGAGTGTAAGGGTGGCACATCATTCTATGAACACAAACACTGTGGTATTGTGAACATGGAAAATGTCGATAAGAGATTTAAAAGAACAGAGAACTACTGGAACTATAAAGAGTGGCAGTATGATTTCTACAACCAAAAGAAAGATGATGAGATTGAACTAGACACTGCTCTAATTGAAGAAGAGTATGTGGAAGAACTAATGGTGTCCATGAAGTTCAATAGACTTGTAATCTACCCATCGTATGTTTGGCATCATGCCGTTATTAGACCAGGATGGTACACAGATAATCCAAGAGTATCCATGTCTGGATTCGTTGCTGCTGACTACTTTTTATGAGACTTCTTTCTGATTATTTCTTTGATTATAAAAATGTTCTGAGTCAAGAAGATCATAGTAGATTAATTCACCTATGTGAAACATTTCAGTTTGAAGAAGTAAAGAAACCAAAAGGTGAGTTTTATAATCTAGATGGATATAGGTATCAAGTTGCTTTGGAACCTATCCATGGTGAGATATATGATCTAGTCCATAAGGCAATGATGAGGACAATGCCAAAGGTTTATAAGGATTTTGGTGACCTATTGCCTAAAGATTACGATAAATATAGCGGTTACTGGTTGTGTAAGTATCCTGAAGGGGGATTCTTATCTTCACACTCAGACTCCGATGGTGATGCTACATCGTTGACTTTATCATATAGTATAAATGATAATTATGAGGGAGGTGAATTGTGTTTTTGGAAAGATACTTACTTGATGACTTTAGCTAATACAATGCATGTATATCCAAGTAATTTATTATATCCACACGAAGTAAAGCCCGTAACGAAAGGAATAAGATATAGTGTAATCACCTGGTTTGGGAATCAAAAAGGAGAAACATGGTCAATTTAGAACTTCTACAAAAACTTATCAAGTCTGGTGAATATCCAAGTCTAGTTGGACAGGAAGACATTGATAATATCCAGCGAATTGTAGATGCTAATGAATCACTATTTGCCAAACCTTGGTATGATAAAGGATCTGTTAGATTTGATGAAGGTTGTTACTTTGAAATATCAACTACTAAAGAAAAGTCTTATGGATTTAGGAAGAAAATCCCTACAAATATTGAGCAGTTTCAAGCGCATAATGGAACTATTTTCAACAACAAGATCTTTAAGTATCTTGGATATATTTTAGGATATAAGTTTTATGCTTCTGAACCAGACAAACCAGTTGAGTATCTATCATTCAATGGAGACTTACCTCTGTTTCAAGTAACCATTGATTGTATTGCTGCATTTGCTGCAAATGTTACAGGAAATAACAATACACAACCACTAAAAGATGCACTATCCTACCTAGATTTCTCCACGGTAGATGTATTTGAAGTTCCCAATGCTGATCCACATAAGACCAATCAAGGTGAAAGTGATCCCCCACCTAGACCATATAACATAGAAGATAATCACAGCGATACACATGAAGAAGAAGAAAACTTCGTGTGGGATTATGATATTGACACCATTGCGATTGATGTTTATAGAAAAACATTCAAGGTCGTTTTGAGTAAGAAAGTGGGTGAAAGTGCAGACAGACTAAGGAATTCTATCGCTCATATGTTTGATGGTAATACATCAATTAGAACAAATGTAGAATCTGTTCTCAATATTATGGACAGTGATTATTTCCAGAATGATGATATTTCATCTAGTGTCGCATTAGAGTTTACTTCTGAAGGATTAAAACCACTCATTGAGTTTCAAGTTGCTTCTTGGACATCTAAAGTTGCGCCATTGGGACAACCAGCATCAGATAATCAGAAAAGATATAATGAAAAGTGTGCATCTCATGACAGATCAGTGTCCCATATAGTATCCTCTGGTACTACATATAAGTGGTTACCTGAGAATTGGTCCGAAGAAGTTTCTAGATGGGAGAACTCTAACATCACTGAGAATGTTCATGGCGTTATGACTATAATAGTCACTAGTGAAGGTGTAGAAGTTACTGATGCATTTGGATACAGTGGACCAAAAGGAGGACCTCAACCTACGAACAGTTGATTTTATGGAAAAATTCAACACTGTTGTTCTAGACATCACTGTTGCCATACTTGACTTCCTCTATAGAGGAAGAGACTATCCACGCTTTTGGGTGCTTGAGGAGATTGCTCGGGCACCCTATTTTGCTTTTTTGAGCGTATTACATTTTCGTGAAAGTATGGGACTTCGCGGTCCTGAACATCTATATTTGATGAAAGAACACTTCGATCAAAGCGTCAATGAAACAGAACATCTGGAATATATGGAAAGTCGGGGCGGTAATTCTTATTGGATCGATCGCTTTGTTGCCAAACATCTCGTTCTTATCTACTATTGGAGCAATGTGGTTTATTACTGGATGGCTCCTCGCTATGCTTACCATCTGTCCTATGAAGTAGAAGTTCATGCAGCAACTACATACGCAAAACATTTAGCACTCAATGGTCATGATGATAAGATCCTGGAGATCTTAAATGATGAATTACAACATAGTCATGAATTACTAAAAGCAATGGAGATTATCAAATGAAAGTCGGAATGATCGGTCTAGGACGAATGGGCGAAGGAATGTCCCGTCGTCTAATTAAAGCAGGAATCGAAGTCCATGGTTACAGAAACAATGTTAAAAAAGCAGATGAACAATATGAGAAGGGTTATATCAGTGGATATGTCACTTCTATTCAAAGCCTTGTTCAAGTAATCCATAGTGGAACAGCAATCTATGGTGAAAAATCTGGAGAGACTGTGATTGCAAAATCTCCAGGCATCTTTATGATGGTAGTACCAGCAGAAACGGTGGAGGACACACTCAATGAGTTACTACAATTTTGTATGGAGGGTGATATTATTATTGATCATGGCAATTCCAATTTTAAAGACTCTCGCCGCAGGGCAGAAAGGCTTGCTAAGTTGGGCATCCAATATATTGACTGTGGCACTAGTGGTGGTGTGTACGGCCTGGAGCGTGGATACTGCCTTATGGTTGGTGGCGGAAATACTGCGGTCGCCACTTGTGCGCCTATCTTTAGAGCACTCGCCCCAGGTATCGGGTCTGCCCCTCGCACTAATCCTCTAGATTATGAAACATCTGCCGAACATGGTTGGTTACACTGTGGACCACCAGGAGCAGGTCACTTTGTAAAGATGGTGCATAATGGAATTGAATATGGTATAATGCAGGCATATGCTGAAGGATTTAACATTCTCCACGAAGCAAATGCAGGTTCCAAATACGTCGCAGAGGGAGATGCAGAAGTCGCTCCAATGGATAATCCAAAGGATTATTGCTACGACATTGATGTTGCTGAAGTGGCTGAGTTGTGGCGTCGTGGTAGTGTGGTTGGTTCTTGGTTACTTGATCTTACCGCTGATGTTTTACGGCGTGATGGTGAACTCTCTACTTTCGGTGGGGGTGTCAGCGACAGTGGCGAAGGTCGTTGGACTGTCCATGCTGCTGTGGATCTTGGCGTACCCGCTCCTGTCATCAGCAGTGCTTTGTATGAAAGATTTAACTCACGCAATCTTGGTGCTTTCGCGTCCAAGATTCTAAACGGCATGAGATATATGTTTGGAGGACATAATGTTAGGTAATGTGGGATAATCACATGAATCAACTAGAAAAGAGAAAGAGACAACTATGGATTAAAGAGACCATAGATAATGCCTTGTGGGAGTACTATTCTGAAAAAGGTATGGATGTTCCCCAATGGAAACAAAGAAGAGATCCACAATGGTGGATAGAATACTTAATTGATCTAGGAATAGATCCACAAAATCCTTAGGAGAGGACCATGTTAGGACATGCCCTTGCAATCTTGGCAATACCCTTTGTATGTGCCACCCTCGCATTTGGACGATATAAAGGTGAAGTATCGTATTACGACTCGGAGGACTACAATGGAAACGGAACCGCGCACTAGTGGCATAGTAATCTTTGGTGCCACTGGAGATCTATGCAAGAAGAAACTAATACCTGCATTACATGAACTCTGGAAGAAAAATCTTCTTCCACATAATTTCCTCATTACTGGTTCTGCAAGACGATCGCCTTCAGTTAGCGATTGGAAAAAGTCTTTAGGAGACTATCCTGAAGAGTTTTTGTATCATTTAGATTACATTTCTGCGGATCTTGATTCCCCAGAATCTCTTCGTCATTTGCCTGATTATCTACACGATAATACTTATTTCTTATCTGTACCACCAGAGAGGTATGCAAATGCCATCATCAACCTCAAAGAAACAGGACTACTCGACGACCCAGAAACATCCCGTGTTGTTATTGAGAAACCCTTTGGGCACGATTATCAATCTGCTGATAATCTACAATCTGTGGTTTCTAGACATCTACGCGAGAAACAAGTCTATCGCATTGATCATTATCTCGGCAAAGATACTGTTAATAACATCCTTGCCACTCGTTTTAGCAATATATTACTGGAACCACTTTGGAACAGGAATTACATAGAAGAAGTACAGATCTTTGCAACTGAAACTTTCGGTTGTGAAGGACGTGCTCAATACTATGAGACTGCTGGTGCAGTTCGTGATATGTTGCAGAACCACATGTTACAGGTTCTTGCATTGATCGCTATGGAACCTCCATGCAGAATGGAATCCAGAGAGATTAGACGTGAAAAGACTAAAGTTCTTGCCGCAACTAGACTGGGTGAGAAGTTAGTTTGTGGTCAGTACGTTGGATATAAAGATGAGGAGGGAGTTGACCCAGAGAGTAATACTCCCACATTTGTTGCTGGAGATCTTTACATCGATAACTGGAGGTGGCAGGGTGTACCATTCCACTACATGACAGGCAAAAGTATGCCTTATGGATGTGTAGAAGTTGTTATCAAGTTCAAGGCACCACCACAAAAACTATTTGATGGTGAGGTTAATGATCGTATTGTGATTAGATTACAACCCCACCCACATCTTGATATGATGATTGACATCAAAGCACCAGGATTGACGGATCATGTTGAGACTGCAACATTAACTCATCGTTACCCTGATTGGTTGGCAGTTGATGGGTATGAAAAACTATTATATGACGCCATTTGTGGTAATCAATCTAACTTCGTTCACGCAGATGAAGTGTTAGAATCTTGGCGTATTGTCAATGATCTACTCTGCACTGGCACCTCTTGTCCTATAAGAACTGCGCCTTACATTTATCATAAAGGTCTTTGGGGACCACAACATAAGACAGAACAAATTACTAAGTGGGATTATCCAGCATGAGCACATTGTTTGTATTCGCATTCATTTCGTTGCTAATTTCTGCAATGCATCTAACATGGCCAGGTAGATATAGAGGATGATGCATCAACTAGGAAGTATTGCCAGAATGGTAATGGAAAACCCCATCGCTCTTGGAGTAATGGGGTTCTGTTTAGTGTTTGTTCCTATATTAGGAATGTGGGCAGTTCACAAGTATCATTGGGAACACTGGGAACCTTTCAGTAAGAAACATTAATTATATCTGTATCCGTTGTGAGATGTGGTGAACTTGGAACGGTTATTTCCACCGCCGCCGCCACCATTTCCACCTCTACCACGGCGGTCTCCGTTATATCCGCAACCGTGTTCATCTCCTCCACCGTCATTACCTCGGCCGCCACCGCCGCCGCCACCGCCTGAGGCGCCCCAGGATCCGCCAGTGCCGCCGCTTCCACCGCCGCCACCATTTCCTCCTGATCTGGAGTTACCTCCACCGCCACCGTTGCCACCTTGACCGCCTCTCCAACCGTTAGTGTCAACCCAAGCACTTCCGTTCCAATAATATCCTCTACCCCATCCGCCACGGCCTCCATTACCACCGTTGCCTCCGTTTCCACCATCTCTACGGCAATCTCTTGCCCTACCATTACAGAACCATCCAGTACATTTAATGACTCCAGAGTGGCCACCACCGCCACCTCTACCGCCATTTCCTCCACCGCCGCCACCTCCGCCGGCACCTTTTACTCTACCTGTCCATACAGAATCGCTAATCTTTGTAGGACTTGCGAGGTGAATAGCATAACCACCATCATTTCCTCTACCACCGCCACCATTACCGCCTTGTCCTGGTAAACCCTGAGCAAATCCAGAACCAGCAGTTTGCAATTCAATGACTCCAACACCAGAGTTAGCGAATCTCAATGCGGGGTTATCAATAGAATCGGATCCTGCATGTCCACTTAACCTAACAGTCTTTTTAAGTTGAGAACTCCAAAGGGTAGCACCAAATACTTCGTGTCTGATATTCAGATGACGGAAGTTTCCGTCACAATTTGCTTGTACTGAGTTGGTAGTATTTCTAAACTGAGAGAAACTAATGGTTCCACTAGTAGGGACACTATTGTTTTGTGAAATATTAACAATAGACTGACCACGATAGTAACTATTGATAGAATTGCCACCACCAAAAGCACTCTTGAGTGCAGAGACTGAGATAGCACCAGAAGTAAAGACATTAGTATAGTTTAGACTGACAGTTCCATTGCCAATGGCAGGGTATCCTAAGTCCGTAGGATTAACATCAGCATTACCAGGGAAAGGAGTGTCAACGTCCCAAACATCAAAACTGATTGGGTCATTAACTGTCATAGATGCGGATAAAGAATCATAATTCATAGGAACGATTTGATCGTTCTCATCTACAACATAAATTTTATCTTTATTGCCATTAAATTGTGTGAGGAACTCTTGGTTTGTCAACCACTTTACACAATCTCTGCAATCTCTTGTACTAGTAATAGATTGTCCTTCAGATGGACATCTACAAATAGCATTTACAAATACTGTGCCTGGTTTAGAGAACCATGCCTGAAACTTATTATCTTCATCATTTAATGGATCTATAAACTCTTCAGTAGTTAATACAACAACAGATCTAATTCCAGACTCTCTATCAACATCTAGTTCTTCTTCTCTATAGTAAACTCTACATGGAAAGTCACCTTGAGTTGCTAAGGTTTTATATACTTCCTCATGACACTTAACTGTGTACACAGTAGGAGCAAACTCATTCTCATAAGTTCCAGCAGCAACTTGCTCATCGATCTCTCTTTCGATTCGCTCTTGCATACGAACCCAGTCTTGATTTGTTTGTACTTCCCTTTCCATACAAATAAGATAGTATTTCCTGCCTTATTTAGTGTTCTAAATAAAAATGACTCGATGATTTATTATGTCTGACCACAAAGAATATCTAACAAAACGCAAAGATGCTTTGGAAAAAGAGATCCAAGAGATGTCTAAAGCATTTGAAGTAAAGAAAGAAGAGTTTCTAAAGATCCTAGGTGCTATTGAAATGCTAGAGATTCTTGATAAAGAAGCAGCTATGGATGCTGATTGAACTCTGACAGAGTTATTGTATCAAGATGCCAGGGGTCGGTCAAGTGCCGACCCATTTTAATTTCTTATGGGTTGGGGGGTTGACGTGACCGCCAGACTCTGACATACTTACTTATGTCCGACGGGTTCCGACCCATGAGGACACATACACTAACCCTTCCGAGGATTTAATCATGTCTGGCATTCATCGCGAAATCAAGAAAGAAATGAAGTTCGATACTCTTTCTGATTTCCACAAGATTATTAAGCGAACTGGTCGTGACTGCACTGTTCAACGTGAGTCCGTGTGGCGTTTGGATCCGTCTAAACAGTCTGACTACATGACCGCTATTGCACAAGGATACTCTGAGACCACTATCTTTCATCTGGTAAATCTTCCTGAATCTATTGAAGAACTGCGTCCCGTCGCTAACAGTTCTGGTAATCAGAAAGACATCAACTTTGTAGATCACATGCAGAAATTCGTGGATCAGGGTAATACTTGGATTCACATTGATGGTGGTAATCGTTCAGATACTATTCTTGACTGGTATGCCAACTTGATTCCTCTTCGTGCAGGGGATTACTTTGTTACTATTGATGGTGAACTGACGAGGTTCTCTATCCCTAACAGCACTGAGTTCACCTATGATCGTGTTCTCCAAACTTATCCTGCACTTGCACAACACATTGACAACCAGAACTTCTGTTATCTGGAGTATGTTGGTCTTAATCGTGAAGAACGCAAAGAGTTGTTTTTCCGTCTGAATAACAACGATAATATCTCTGAGAATGAGATGCGTAACACGAGCACTACTGATTATTGTCAGTGGATCCGTGATCTCAATTATAAGTACAAGGAAGAGTTTGTTCTTCAAATGAAAGGTATGAAGAAGACCGAGGCATTCATCACCCAAGATAATGCAGTTCGGTACAAGTTCTGTGCTTTCCTTGCATCTCTGTCCAACTACTATACCTATCAAAACCAAGGTTCTGGACGTGATGCATTTACTCCCAGTGCTCTCAACGAAGACTACACCAATAGTGAAATCGTAGAGAAGAACTATCCCAAGTTCAAGTCTCTGTTTGAAGGTGTCTATCTTCCCCTGATTCGTCACCTTGGAGATCGTAATCATGAGGCAATTTCTTTCTCTCGGAATTGCATTGTCGATCTTTGGTGTCTCCTCGTTGACCTCACTAAGGACGGATATGACCTCCGTCGTTTGGATAAGTCCAACAAGTTCGACTTTGATGCTCTTCTGAGTGAGTACAAAGTCATGTTCGAGAATCGTAATAAGAACAAAGAACCTATCTACGACACCAGTAATGGTTCTTATGCATGGTTTGATCTTCACCGTGCAAACAGTGGTTACAAACTGAACCACCGTGTTGCTGCAATGCATGAGGATTTGATCCCTGTTCTTGTTGAAAAGGGAGTCGTTATCAAGAAGGACAAGAAGCGTTCTTTCCCTGAATCTTTCCGTCTTCCTCTGTGGTCTCGTCAAGGTGGGATCTGTCCTCTTACTGGTCAAGAAATGACCCGTAAGGATGCACTGGACGGTAACATCACTCACATGGATCACATTGAGGCACACTCCAAGGGTGGAGAAACTACCATGGAAAATGCACAACTGGTGTTCAAGATCGCAAACCTACAAAAGGGTGCTGCATGATAGAAATTGTTGACGATTTCCTCCCCCAAGGGGAGTTTGAAGGACTCAAGGATCTCGCCCTCGGAGGGCGACTTCCTTGGTTCTGGGCATCATCTTCAGTCCATCTTGACGATGGTTGTCCACAGTTCTCTCACACTTGTTACGATAACTTAGAACCAGTCTCTCCAATATGGCAGAACGTTTCTCCTATTATTTCTAGGATCAATCCATACGGACTGATGAGAGTTAAGTTCAATGCTACTGCGAGAACTCATGAAATCGTCAAAAAACCTCTTCACTATGACATCACAAGTGACATGGATGGAGAGGTTCCTATCCAAAGTAAGATCTGTATCTATTATTTGAACACCTGTGACGGATATACATATTTTGAACAGGGTGATGTGGTTCCTTCAGTTGCCAATAGGGCAGTCTTTTTCACAGGAGATCTAAAACACGCAGGAACATCTACTACTGACGCTGACCTGAGGGTCGTACTTAATATCAATTTTATGTAATGGATCTCTTTCCCACATTAGTAGAAGCATACGATCTCACTTCCTTTACTGAGGAGGTGAGATCTTTTCGTGGTGTTGTAATGGACGCCATTGAGAATAAGAAGAATAGTGATCACGCTCTTGCCGTCAATGGTAGAAGTAGTCATGGAGGATACGATCCACTGACTGATCCTAAGTCTCGACCTTTGTTGGAGATCTTTCAACGTTGTGTGCAGGATTACTCCACCAAAGTTGCATCATGGCCTACTGTAATCTCTGGTGGTTGGTATAACGTACTGCCTCCTGGAGGTTATACAGAGAGACATAGACATGAATCTAGTGTCATCAGTGGTGCTTTCTACCTGAAACTGCCAGAAAACAGCGGAAATCTCTATTTTGTATCTCCACTGCAACAATATCGCATGTGTGAGATGCACGTTAAACCAAACTATTATCAGAACTCTGCTGCAGAGATGAATTTGCAAGAGAACTGGTTATACATCTTCCCAAGTTGGTTGGAACATGGTAGCAAACCAAATGAGAGTGATGAGGATAGGATCACAGTAAGTTTCAATACTTACCTTGATAATGATCATGATTCGCCTGGGTTCATTGAGTATATGGATAATCTAAATGGAAATTCGTGACATCTGTCCTATTCCCCTAGGTGTTGAAGTTTGCCCTTTTCATGAGAATGTCAAGAAATTAGTTCTTGATGAAATTGAAGAACATCGTAGTGACAATAGGCATAAACAATTAAATGATAGGAATCTAGAACATCTAGACTACTACTCACCAATTCATGCAGATAAGTATACTGAATTAAGACACTGGATAGAATTGCAGGCGGAGATATATGCTCACGATATACTTAAGTATGATATTGGTGAGATGATGATCACTGACAGTTGGTTGAATGTGTGTCATCCTGGTGGTTATCAATATCCACATGCCCACTGTAATTCTGTTATCTGCGCCTTGTACTATGTAAGTTTTGATGATGAAGTTGATCCGCCCACATACTTCTATCAACCTAATCCTGCCCAACAGTATAGGGATGACATGGTATTCATGTTGACAAAGAAGAATCAAACCAAGTATA
>Ga0255768_10002209_pt1 | contig 19630 bp, 18 predicted proteins | sample 071ome_33_FD_179983 | JGI IMG/M metagenome (GOLD analysis project Ga0255768, IMG submission 179983) | Coastal salt marsh microbial communities from the Groves Creek Marsh, Skidaway Island, Georgia - 071412AT metaG (version 2) | ecosystem: Environmental > Aquatic > Marine > Intertidal zone >...
TTTCCCGATCGACTTGATCCCCTTCCCTGAGGGCGGTCAAAGCTTCAAGAAGATAAAACTCACTGGGTTGAAAACGGTTTCTTCCAAGACTCACAAACCAATTGTCAATGGCTCCTGAGTAACGAAGGATTCCTTCAGCATCCACTAAAAAAACCTCCGGAGTTACTTGTGCCTTATAGGTATCCGCAAGTTTATAATGTCGATCCATTTCAAGATCAAACACTACTCCAAACTGATCCTTAAACGCTGTTACTTCTTCCTCTGTAACTGCACCACTAAATACCCCTATTAACTTCAGATCTTTCTGACTATCAGCTATTTCATTCAATGTGGGAATATATTTTTGAGAAATAGGGCACTCCAACCCCATAAAGATATATGCCGTATAAGCTTTATCCTCAGGACTATATTCTAAAGGATAAATCATTGGGAACAATACCCATAGAAGCTTTAAAAATTTCATTAATACGCTGCTTTTGGTAGATAATTCATTTAAAAGTAAGAATTTGCACCTGTTTAAGCGCAAAAATGAGTCAACCATCCATTCCCTTCATTTACGGGATCAGAACAATTCTTGAAGCTTTAAAGGCAGAACAAGACCTTCAGAAGGCCTACTTGTTAAAGGGCGCCTCTGGACCTCTTTTCAAAGAATTAGAGCAAGAATTACGAAAAGCGAAGATTCAAATCTCTTACGTACCCGCTGAAAGGCTACAACGTTTCACCACAGCCAATCACCAAGGAGCTGTAGCTGAAATCGCTCCCATTCCCTTTGCTTCGTTTGAAGAAAGTGTAGAGCACTTGATAGAACACAAAGCATCTGCACCTCTAATTTTATTATTAGATGGTCTCACAGATGTTAGAAATTTCGGAGCGGTACTAAGAACTGCAGAATCGAGCGGTGTTGACCTCGTTGTGATTCCGAAACAGGGAATGGCGCCTTTAAACCGAGATGCGATTAAAACTTCTCAAGGAGCCGCATTTTCAGTTCCTATTGCTAAAGTGGCACACCTCAAAGATGCGGTCATGTATTTGCAAAGCTCGGGGATTAAGGTGATCGCAGCCTCCGAAAAAAGTGAGACTTCACTATACGATAGTGACCTTACCGAAGGCCTTGCACTCATTATGGGGTCTGAAGAACGCGGAGTCAATCCTTCGGTGTTAAAAATGGTAGATTCCACCTTGAGCCTACCGCAACTTGGACGGATAGCATCGCTAAACGTATCTGTAGCCTGTGGGGTCATGCTTTATGAAGTGATTCGTCAGCGTAAATTGTATTAACTATAGTATTCGCTGGAGTTCGCTCAGACAGCTAAAGCTAACACAGTTAGGATCTGACTCTAAGTTTTCGTTGTTGAAGTGTAGGGCCGACCAACCGGCGTTTAATGCTCCGTGCACGTCTGCTTCAAGGTCATCCCCGATCATCAGCGCTTGTTCAGGTCGAACCTTAGCGCGTTTCAGCGCAGCATCAAAGATCTCCGGATCTGGCTTTTTTACCCCTACCTCCTCAGCGTTGATGACACAAGAAAAGAATTGATCTATTTGAGCACCAGACAACTTTTTATGCTGTATTTCTTTGAATCCGTTGGTCAAAATGTGCAGCTTGTACTTCGGTCTTAAATATTCAAGGGTAGAATGGGTGTGATCAAACACGTGAGAAAAAGAAGTGAGGTGGGTGATATAGCCCTCTGCCAACGCATGGATAGTAGTATCATTTACAGCGTACCCCAGCTCATCAAAAGCATCTTTTAGGCGCCCGTAGCGCAGCTGTTCCTTAGTGACCTCTGCCTGACGATAGGCCTTCCAATACGCTCTATTAATCGGAACATAGACAGCAAGAAAGTCTTGCAGACGAAGCTGAAGCTCATGTTTTTCTAGCAAATGCTGAAAAGTTGCGGCAGAGTTTCGCTCAAAATCCCAGAGCGTATGATCGAGATCAAAAAATATATCGGTAATAGTATTCGGAATCATACTACAGCCTTTACAAATCGCGTTATCGAATGTATACCCATCTTTTGAATATACTTATTTGAGAGCTGAAGACAAAAAGTTCCTTTAACAGCCTTTACTTCATTTGCAATAGTGATGAGTTGTTTTTCGACCGTCTCAACGTCAAGCGGTCTCAAGGCTTCATGCGAAACGCAGATGGGATAAACCCTTAAAGGCTGTTCTACCTCTAACCCTAGGTCATAAAACGGAAAAGGGGTGCAGGTTGCTGCACGAAACCCAATGACATCGGCATACCCCATAGAAAAGTCTTCTTTAACCTCTTCTTGCACCAATTCTTGATAGGCGTCTGGAAGTAAAGTCCGGTGTTCTGACAGCACGACTTTGTGCAAAGGACGATGCAGCAATTGCTGCATTTTCTTGAGTTCAAGCTTAAATAAGCCTACATCTTCTAATGCAAGTCTCGAGCGCAAATACCCTATTTCGAGGTAATCGTTAATGTGTTTGAGAAAAAAGCCGTATTTGCTCTTTGACCACGACACGTTTCTATCGTTTACATCGTAGCGCGAATATTGAAAGAAGGGAAACAACTGAACGCCCATCTCACCTAAGGGTTGGTGCAGTTCGAGATAGTTATCATAGGGGTCTTTGTGACCTAGAATCACGGTCTTAAATCGTGCAGAAAGTGCTGTAAAGCGGAGTTTACCTAAATCAATGAACGACTCAAAAATATGCCTACTTACAGAGCGATAGCTGTACTTATGGGCACTTATTGCAGTGAGTATCACGTTCACTTTATACTCCCTATCCTTAAACCCGATCCCAGGAAAAGCCTCCACTAAAGCCTCCTTTAGTTTAAGTGCCCATAAATCAACCAAAGGACGTTTCATTGCCCCCTGTCTATCGCTCAAAATACTCTCTATTGCTCTGAAACGACCTAAATCGTCTTTCTGATGGGGCAGGTATTCTTCATAACGGCTGAGTAGAAAAAAAGAGGCAGCGAACACATCAAAAGGAATACTCGATCTTGCATCGAGTTCAAAGAAACAAGGCACCCCCTCCCAATCACGCCAGTGGATATCTTGAGGCTCAATATTGCGATCAAAGAGCAATTCATTCGACCGTATAAAAAATTCAGATTGTAGAGGTTGACGCGCATAGGTAAGTTTGGGGCCAGCATGCTTTACAAAGTCATCGACCGAATCGGTCAGTTCAGCATTTGCACCCATAATTCGTCTAAAGAGATGCCTAACCACAAATCGCAGTCTAGGAGTGATTTTATGCGTGTAGATTAAAATCATTCGTTCTGAAAGTAACCAAAATCGAAGCCGGCAAACGTACCCGAACTCATCATCAAAACGATAGCATTTTCTTCACAACACGGCTCGAGATGGGCTCGTAAGGCGTCCACCGAATTGATCACAATTAAATCCTCTCTGTCGAAAGCCCTTTGAATAAAAGAAGTGTTAATAGGTGCCATTCCCTTTTTCACCAATGACTCTGGATCGTACATGACTACTGCGGTATCCGCACTCGAAAGTGCTCCTTTATACTGCTCAATAAATACCGGGGTTAGCGAACTAAAGGTATGGAGCTCTAGTACAGCGTGTAATTTTTTATCAGGAAACTGCCTTCTAACGGCCGAACAGGTAGCTCTTACCTTTGAGGGCGCATGAGCAAAGTCTTTGAATACGGTCCCTCTAGAAGATGGCATACGTTCTAAACGTTTGGCCGCTCCCTTAAAGGACATCATCGCCTCGTAAAAATCTAAAGGCTCTATCCCTAACTGCTGACAGATCCAGCGGGCACCTTCGAGATTCGCCATATTGTGTTCCCCAAATACCTTTAGAGGCAATTCACCTTCTTCGGTATGCACCATCGTTTGATCAGCAGCTACTTCGTGAGCGGCGGCCACATAAGGAAACTTGCGAATAGGCACCTGCAGCTCGTCGACTAAAGCCTTTACCTTAGGATCGTTCTCAAAGTAGGTGAGTGACCCGCCAGGAATTATGGTATTCATGAATTTTCTGAACTGATCGATATAGATATCTTCGGTAGTAAAGACATTAATATGATCCCAAGCGATACCGCTGACCAAAGCGATATTGGGCTGGTACCACAAGAATTTAGACCTGCGATCAATGGCCGAAGAGAGGTACTCGTCACCTTCAATAATGATGAAATCTGAAGAATCGCTTAGGCGGACCATTCGGTCAAAACCCTCTAATTGGGCCCCTACTAAATAATCGATCTCCTTGCCGTGATAATGCATAGCATGGAGAATCATAGAGGTGATGGTTGTTTTACCATGACTTCCTGCAATCACCACCCGGGTCTTGTGCTTTGACTGCTCATAAACAAATTCAGGGTACGAATAAATCGTTACCCCTAATTCTTGAGCTTTTATCAATTCGACATTATCGGCTTTTGCATGCATCCCCAAAACCACTGCGTCTAATCCTTGATGAATATTTTCTGCGCGGTAACCAAGGACTTTCGGGGCTATACCAGCCTGTTCTAATCGGATTTTAGCCGGATCGTATAAAGCGTCATCGCTGCCTGTAATTTGGTGCCCTGAATCGTGGAGTGCAAGCGCTAAGTTGTGCATGGCACTGCCCCCGATGGCGATAAAGTGATAGTTCATGAAGCAAAAATAAGTTCTACCTTTCGAGTCTACTTGTCAAATTACAAATAAGTTCAGCTATGAATCACTCAAATTTAAATGCTATAGAGGCGAAAGAATTTTTTCCTGGAGTCAAAGGTAAGTTCATTCACGGAGACGGGCTTTCTTGGGCTTTTTGGAACATTGATGCGCATGCAGAGGTACCTCGACACCAACACGTTCACGAGCAAATGATGCATGTGGTTTCAGGTCAATTCGAGTTTGAAATTGACGGAACAAAACGTTTGTGCCATCCGGGAGATGTGGTATGCATTCCTTCTAATATTCCCCATTACGGCAAGGCTATCACCGATTGTGTACTTATGGATGTCTTTACCCCTGTGCGAGAAGAATACCGTTAATCTTCAGTATTTAGCTCATTCCACAGAAGATCTTTCAGCGCGTTTAAATTCTGCTGGGCGACCGAAGAAATAAATAAATGAGGAATTCCTTTAAAATCTTCTTCAATACTTTCTGACAATTCGGTCTTGAGCTCATCGTCTAGAAGATCGCTTTTTGAAATGGCTATGACTCGTCGCTTGTCTAAAAGGTCAGGATTGTATTTGGTTAACTCGGATTTTAAAATGCGATACTCTTCTGCAACGTCATCAGCATCTGCTGCAATCACATAGAGTAAGATAGAATTGCGCTCAATGTGTCGCAGAAAATAATGTCCAAGTCCTTTCCCTTCTGAGGCTCCCTCAATAATTCCAGGAATATCTGCAATAACAAAACTCCTGAAATCTCTGTACTCTACAATACCAAGATTCGGTTTTAAGGTGGTAAACGGATAATCAGCAATTTTAGGTTTAGCGGATGTCAACACCGATAGCAGTGTTGATTTACCTGCATTCGGAAAACCAACTAAGCCCACATCAGCAAGCACTTTAAGCTCGAGTAACAATTGCTTTTCATACCCGGGTATTCCGGGTTGAGCGTAGCGAGGTGTCTGATTGGTAGGGGTTTTAAAATGCCAGTTTCCTCTACCGCCCAATCCACCTTCAGCAGCACAGAATTCTTGGTTTTCTTCGGTGAGCTCTGTGAGCACTTCGTTGGTCTCTGCATCACGAATCACTGTCCCTAGAGGAACATCAATGAAAACATCTTCCCCATCAGCTCCAGTCGATCGGTTCTTACTTCCATGTTCTCCATGACCCGCCTTGAAGTGCTGTTTAAATTTAAAAGACACCAAGGTCCATAGATTGGGATTGGTACGGAGGATAACATGACCTCCACGGCCACCGTCTCCACCATCAGGCCCACCCTTGGCTACATATTTTTCGCGGTGCAAATGCGTAGATCCTTTACCACCATTTCCAGAGGCCACGTGGATTTTTACGTAATCGACAAAATTTCCTTCGGTCATAAGCCCTCAATAATGGCAGCCAGCTTCGCGCTAATAGATTCTATTTCACCAATTCCATTTACTTCTTGGTATTTACCCTGATTAGAATAGTAGGTGATTAGTGGGGCTGTTTTTTGGTTGTATTCGTCAAAACGCGTACGAATCTTTGAGGCATCGGTATCGTCAGACCTGCCACTGCTCTTTCCACGCTCTAATAGGCGCTCTATCAGTACTTCATCGTCAGCAACTAGCGCAATAGTGGCATCGACCCTCATGTTTTTATCTTCGAGCAAGGCATCTAGAGCCTCCGCTTGGGCAGTGGTACGAGGAAATCCGTCAAAGATGAAACCTTTGGCATCGGGATTTTTCTCTACCTCAGCACTAAGCATATCAACCGTGACCTCATCGGGTACAAGTTCACCCTTATCGATATACGATTTAGCCATTGCACCGAGGGGCGTATTCCCCTTTATATTGACTCTAAAGACATCCCCAGTTGAGATGTGAACTAGAGAAAATGTTTCTTTTAAAAGTGCAGCCTGGGTACCCTTTCCGGCGCCTGGCTTACCGAACAATACTATAATTTTCATGAGTTCTTTAAAATATATAGGTCATTAAGTTCTCTCCCTCTTTCGTTATAATCTAATCCATAACCCACAACAAATTCACTTGGCAAGTCGATACCCTTGTAGGCAATCTCATATTCTTTGTGGTAAGAGGCAGGTTTATAGAATAGGGTGGCAATCTTAAAACTGCGAATATTTTTATCGGCAAAATGTGTTACCAGATGTTGTAAGGTGTGTCCTGAATCGACAATGTCCTCAAGAATCACCACGTCACGGCCCTCTACGGATTCAGAAACGTCTAATAAGGTCTCAACTATTCCGGTAGAAGTCAATCCCTGATAAGAGGCCATCTTTACGAAGCTCACCTCACAAGGCGCATCGTAATGCTTAAATAATTCTGCCGCGAAGCGAAAGCATCCGTTGAGTACTCCCACAAATAGCGGGCAGGTTCCACGATAATCTTCAGAAAGTTGACCTGCCATTAAGGCAATCGCCGATTCAATTTCTGCCTGGGTCAGGAAGAGTTCAAAATCTTGATCCAAAAGGCGCATGTGTGGGTACTTTTAGGCTGTCAAAGATACAATTTTAGAATTGTGCTACTTTTGCCATGAAATAGCCGATATGCAGTATTTCTCGTCTTCGTTTCGTCTCGGAATCCTCGGTGGAGGACAGCTCGGAAAGATGCTTTTGTACGAAACCCGTAAATGGGATGTGAACACCAAAGTTCTCGATCCTTCGGCAGACGCACCTTGCCGAATAAGCTGTAATGAATTTGTTCAAGGCGACCTACTTGATTATCAAACGGTAGTAGATTTTGGTCAAGGGCTAGACCTTCTAACCATTGAGATTGAAAATGTCAATATCGAGGCGCTTAAAACGCTTAAAAATCAAGGAGTTAAAGTGTTTCCTGAGCCTGAGGCGCTTGAAATTATTCGCAATAAAAGCAAACAAAAGGATTTCTACCTTGAAAAAGGTATTCCTACTGCAGCACATCAAAACTTCAGTTCAAAAGATGCTCTTTTAGAGACTCAACTTTCCTTCCCGTGTGTATGGAAGAGCGCAGAATTCGGCTATGATGGCAAAGGAGTCTCAGTACTCCATAGTGCAGAAGACCTAAAAGCACTCCCCGGCACTCCATGTCTCATCGAAGAGAAGGTGGCGTTCAAAAAAGAGCTTGCCGTAATCGTTGCACGCAACGAGCGCGGAGAAATGACCACCTACCCGGTGGTAGGAATGGACTTTCATCCGACGGCAAATCAGGTAGAATACGTGGTTTGTCCGGCAGTCATTGATCCTAAAATTGCTGATGAGGCCCGTCAAATTGCGGTAAAGGTGGCTGAGAACCTTCAAATCACAGGATTACTGGCAGTTGAGCTTTTTCTAGACCAAAACGATCGAATCTTAGTCAATGAAGTTGCTCCAAGACCTCACAATAGTGGGCATTATAGCATAGAGGCCAGTTATACCAATCAATTCGAACAACATCTTAGAGCCATTTTGGGATTACCCCTCGGAAACACAGATTCTAAGGCCATCGGAATAATGGTTAATTTAGTAGGCGCCGAGGGTTACGAGGGCCCTGTTCTCTACGAAAATATAGAGCAGGTAATGAAACTCGAAGGTGTCACGGTACATATCTACGGTAAGAGCCAAACAAGACCCTTTAGAAAAATGGGTCATGTCACAGTGGTAGATCAAGCTCGTGAATCGGCCTACGAAAAAGCCAAAAAAGTAAAAGAAACCTTAATCGTTAAAAGTAATGGGTAAAGTAGCAGTAATTATGGGGAGCATCAGTGACCTAAAGGTCATGCAAGAAGCCATAGATACACTTCAATCATTTGGAATTGAGGTTATTACGGATATAGTATCTGCGCATCGTACTCCAGAAAAAATGGTTTCTTTTGCCAAAGAAGCTCACCAGAAAGACATTAAAGTGATCATTGCAGGAGCCGGCGGTGCCGCTCACCTACCGGGTATGGTTGCCTCTATTTCTCCCCTCCCAGTCATTGGTGTTCCGGTGAAAAGCAGAAATTCTATCGATGGATGGGACTCTGTACTTTCTATACTTCAGATGCCAGGAGGAGTACCCGTAGCCACGGTTGCACTTGATGGTGCAAAAAACGCCGGGATTTTAGCTGCACAAATTTTAGGTTCTTCAGATAACGCACTCCTAGCAAAAATTATAGCCTACAAAGAAGAGCTGAAGCAAAAAGTAGAAGAAGGAGCCGCCGCGCTTAAAAAATAAAATAAGTCAGCCCGTAGATCAGTAACACCATTACTGGTAGGGCCTCTACCCAAAATTCTGTGTAAAAAAGCGACGACGTTCTCATACCCTTGGCTATTACCTGAGTTGCGATGGCATAAGAACTCAAGAGTGCAACTAAATAGTACCCCTCAAAGCTCACCATTATAAGGATTAGTAGCACCCAGCAAGCGAGAAAGAACTGGGCAAGTACACGACTCGTCCTCAATCCAAAGCGCTGCACTAAAGTCGGATGCCTCAACTGATCGCCTTTTCTATCCCGAAATTCAAAAGGAAACATTAGGGCTAAAATCCAACACAGGGTCGCGATGAACTGAACGACACTAGCCGAAGTAAAATCTTTGAAGCCCTGGTTGTTTAATGCACTGGTTACAATAGCCCAAACGAGTGCGACAGTTAGCGTTTTCAAGGTGCCATTTTCTCTTCCAAAAACAGAGCTCGGAAGAAAGACATAACTCAATCCGAGAACCAGCGCTATTCCCATCATGAGAAGTTGTAACAGACTGAACTGGAACAGGGTATACAATGAAACGACCAGCGAAAGAAGGGTAAGAATCCATAAGGCCACTGTAAACCAAAGCTGTCTCAATGTACCTTTCAAAAGCAATTGACCGTATTTCAAACTGTTGTAGTAGAAAATAGTTGAAGTAAACTGAAAGAGCAGCAGATTTAGGTCAGGGGTTTTGTTTAAGAATAGTCCGTTGAGAACGCTTAAGGCTACTACCGCTAAGGCTACGTGTATACTAGATTTAAGGTAAAAATCAAGAGTATGCTTTAAAAAAGCCATTGAACAAAAATACACTTCTTAACACTTGTTTGATAACTGACGAAAATTACAACGTCTTTTGAGCTTCCTAGAGCCCTTAAATCTATAATTTTGTGCTTTCTATACCTCTGTATTGCTATGAAAACATTTGCAGATCGCCATATTGGAATTCGACCAACAGATCTTCCAAAAATGCTCCAGCAAGTGAGCGCATCCTCTGTCGAACAGCTTATTGAAGAGACCATTCCTGCCGCTATTCGATTGAAAAAGCCAATGGACCTTCCAACTCCAATGAGCGAAGCTGAAGTGCTTGATCACCTTCAAGGGCTTTCAGAAAAGAATAAATGCTATCGTCAATACATTGGTCTGGGGTATCACGAAACCATTCTTCCCTCAGTCATCAAACGCAATATTTTAGAAAATCCAGGTTGGTACACCGCCTACACCCCATACCAGGCTGAGATTGCACAAGGTAGACTAGAGGCTTTACTCAACTATCAAACGGTGATCACCGAGTTGACAGGAATGCAAGTGGCAAATGCCTCTTTACTCGATGAAAGTACCGCTGCGGCTGAGGCCATGACCATGATGTACGATCTAAGATCCAGAGCTCAGAAAAAAGAGGGTGTTTTGAGGTTTTACGTCGATCAAGAGGTCTTGCCTCAAACGCTAAGCCTACTACAAACAAGGGCGACCCCATTGGGCATTCAACTTGTTGTAGGTTCATTAGAAGACGTAACCTTTGATGAAAATTACTTTGGTGTACTTGCACAATATCCTGGTAAGCATGGGGCTATGCCGAATCTTGCATTCTTAAAAGAACGCTGCGACGCACACGAGATTAAGATTGCTGTAGCAGCAGATATCATGAGCTTAGTAGTGCTCGAAGCTCCCGGACAATACGGAGTAGACGTTGTTGTAGGAACCACCCAACGCTTTGGTATACCACTAGGATACGGAGGCCCACATGCAGCTTTCTTTGCAACCAAAGAAGAATACAAGCGTGCAATACCCGGACGTATCATCGGCAGAACCATAGACACAGATGGAAATCCTGCATTGAGAATGGCACTTCAAACCCGCGAACAACACATTAAGCGTGACAAGGCCACCTCGAACATTTGTACCGCCCAAGTGCTATTAGCCGTGATGGCTTCTATGTATGCGGTATATCACGGACCAGAAGGTTTAAAGGCAATCGCCACGCATATTCAAAAAATGACTGCCGGTTTGGCGCAACTCTTGACTCAAAAAGGAGTAACCCTGGGGCACGCACCTGTTTTTGACACTATTCATGTAGTGAATAGCGATGCCAACGCCATTCAAAAAAGAGCGTTGTCTCATGAGATCAATTTAAATTATATCGATGCCTCTAGCCTTTCGCTGTCTTTAGGAGAGACCGTATCGACGAAAGACATAGCGCAATTGGTTGAGGTACTTACTGGTACTTCATGTGTAGTTACTGAAGTTGAGTCTGTCATCAACCAACTTGATCTAACTACAGTAGCAGTTGGCCATAAGCGCAGTACTGCGTTCCTAGATCACGATGTTTTCAAGAGCTATCAAAGTGAAACCGAGCTCATGCGTTACATAAAGCGTTTAGAGCGTAAAGACTTAGCTCTTAATCACTCTATGATTGCCCTCGGAAGCTGCACGATGAAACTGAATGCAGCGACTGAAATGCTCCCACTTAGTTGGGCAAAGTGGGCCAATATTCATCCCTTCGCGCCGGCAGATCAGGCCCAAGGATACCGCATTGTATTAGACGAACTCGCGTCTTATCTCAATGAGATTACTGGTTTCGCCGCCACCTCATTGCAGCCCAATTCAGGAGCGCAAGGTGAATATGCCGGATTAATGACCATTAGAGCCTACCATGCGTCTAGAGGAGAGTCTCATCGCAACATTTGCCTTATCCCATCTTCAGCACACGGTACGAATCCGGCTTCAGCAGTGATGGCGGGCATGCAAGTCGTGGTTACTAAGACAGACGACAACGGGAATATAGACCTCGAAGATCTCAGAGAAAAGGTACATGCGCATGCTGACCACCTAGCAGCATTAATGGTAACCTACCCCTCTACACACGGCGTATTTGAATCTTCGATCCAAGAGATCACTTCATTGATTCATACCCACGGAGGTCAAGTTTATATGGATGGAGCAAACATGAATGCTCAAGTCGGTCTTACCAACCCCGCCATCATCGGGGCAGACGTATGCCACTTGAACCTTCATAAAACATTTGCCATTCCTCACGGCGGAGGAGGCCCTGGTGTGGGCCCTATTTGTGTGGCGCCACAGCTCGCACCCTTTTTACCGGGCAACCCCTTGGTTGAAACGGGCGGAGAACAAGCCATCACAGCCATTTCAGCAGCGCCCTTCGGAAGCGCCTTGGCCTGCCTAATTTCGTACGCCTACATCAGAATGTTAGGTAACGAAGGACTGACTCAATCCACTAGAATAGCGATACTCAATGCGAATTACATTAAAGACCGTTTGTCATCGAGCTACCCTATCCTGTACACGGGTGAACAAGGTAGAGCTGCACATGAATTGATCATTGATTGCCGCGCCTTCAAAGAAAGAGGCGTTGAGGTAACCGATATCGCTAAGCGTCTAATGGACTACGGATTCCACGCCCCAACCGTTTCTTTCCCAGTAGCCGGAACGATGATGATCGAACCAACAGAAAGTGAGGGACTGGCCGAAATCGACCGTTTTTGCGAAGCCATGCTTGCTATCAAAGACGAGATCGATCACGTTGAATTAGAACAACCGGACAACGTCGTGAAGAACGCACCGCACACCCTAGCGATGATAACGGCGGATCAATGGCCGTATACCTATTCGCGAAGGCAAGCGGCCTATCCGCTTCCATTTGTTGAAGAGAATAAGTTTTGGCCTTCGGTCAGAAGAGCAGATGAGGCCTTTGGAGACCGCAATCTCATATGCACCTGTGCACCAATGGAGGCCTATGAATCCTGATCAACTGTTTTAAGGCAGCACATAATTTTTTAACTTCATTCGCTAGAAGACCGCTTCAATGAATATATGCTTTACGGGTACTGGCCACTTTTTACCAGAAAAAGTGCAGTCGAACGAAGATTTTCTGGCACATGAGTTCTACACTGAAGATGGAGAGCGTTTCTCAAATTCTAATCAAGAGATTATTGAGAAATTCAAAGCCATCACAGGTATTCAAAATAGACGCTATATCGATCCTGCAATGCTCACCTCAGATATGGGATATGAGGCGTCTAAGCAAGCTATCGCCGATGCAGATTTAGATCAAGAACAGATCGATTACATCATTTTTGCACATAATTTCGGAGACGTCCGTCACGGAGAAGCGCAGACCGATATGCTTCCGAGTCTTGCCTCTCGTGTGAAGCATCGCTTGGGCATCAAAAATCCTAAATGTATCTGTTACGATATGATCTTTGGCTGCCCTGGGTGGATTGAGGCTGTAATTCAAGCCAAAGCGTTTATTAGTTCAAATATGGCCAAAAATTGTCTCGTGATCGGTGCTGAAGCCCTCTCAAGAGTGGTGGATCACAATGACAGAGACAGTATGATTTTTGCCGATGGTGCAGGAGCCTGCATCGTTTCGGCTACCGAAGAAAACCAGGGAATTTTAGCGCATTCTAGTGCTACATTAGCGAACGATGAGGCGTTCTACTTGTATTTCGGTAAGGGAAATTGTGCTGCCCCAGGTGACGACACCCGCTACATCAAAATGCTAGGAAGAAAAGTCTACGAACTGGCGGTAGTCGAAGTACCCAAAGCGATGGCTGAATGTCTAGATAAAGCTGGAGTATCCATTCAAGAGCTAAAAAAGGTCTTTCTGCATCAAGCCAATGAAAAAATGGATGAGGCCATGGTCAAACGCCTTTACAGGAACTACAAGACGGAAGCCCCTGAGCACGTTATGCCGATGAACATTCAAGAGGTTGGGAATAACTCAGTGGCCACAGTACCCATACTTTTAGACATGGTCCGTAGAGGAGCCTATCAAGAGCATCAGCTTTCAAAAGGTGATGTCATTCTACTTGCAAGTGTGGGAGCCGGCATGAACCTCAATTGTATCGTTTACCGATACTAATCGCTGCTCATGCGCATCAGCATCATTTTACCCTTTCACAATGAAGCTGAACATCTCGATGCTTGTCTCAAAAGCTTTGTCTCACAAAGCAGACCACCCGACCGGCTTGTTCTCGTTAACGATTCTAGTACCGACGGAAGTGCAGCGATCGCAAAACACTATGCCGATCACTATGCGTTCATCACACTCCTTTCACACTCATCCGCTCCTACCAAAATTCCAGGAGAAAAGGTCATTCGAACGTTTTACAAAGGCATGACAAGCGCTACTCCATACGACCTGATCGGAAAATTTGATGCCGATATCCTACTCCCTCCCACCTACTTTGAGCGCTGCGAATGGGCCTTTAAAAGCGACCCCCAGTTAGGGATTTTCGGAGGCCTATTACATATCAAGTCAAATGGGAAACTCATCTACGAAAACATTTCAAACCGTCAGCATGTGCGCGGTCCAATCAAACTGTATTCTAAAGCGTGTTTTGAGTCCATCAATGGGTTGCTTCCTGCATTAGGCTGGGACAGCATAGACACGCTTCTGGCTGAGGCTAGAGGTTTTGGTGTACGGACTGATGAAACGCTAGTAGTGGAACACCTTCGACCTACGAATAACGATTACCTCAGCACAGCCTATCTCGTAAACAGAGGTGCGAGTTTTTATGATATTGGATACGATCTAACGCTAAGCGGTCTTAGTGCGGTAAAAATGGCCTTTAAGAAAAAGAGCATAAGGATGTTTATATTTCTGATGCGCGGCTATTTCAGCGCGGTTTTAAAAGAAAAGCGCCTGGTCGATGACCAGGCGCGTAAAGACATTCTCAAAATACGCTACCGAAAACTCTTCAAAGCGCTTCATAAAAATTAATCCTCAATCAGATCTTCGATTGGAGTCCCTGTAGTTCCGTTAGGCATACCTACTCCAAGGAGCACGGCCAATGTTGGTGCAATATCCGGAATCTCTGTGCGTTCAGGGGTTGAGCTTCCTTCAGGTATACCTGTTCCGTAAAAAAGCAGTGGTACATGCGTATCGTAAATATGTGGAGAACCGTGTGTTGAACCTGTTCGAGAATACGAGATATACGCCGGTTGCATTGTAAAAATGATGTCTCCTGATCGTTTAGCGTTATGACCATTGCGGACCAACTCTTTGATGCGATCTGCGGTGCCTAGTCGCTCGAGTTCGTGAGCGGAGAACACCTGCTCAACATACTCTAATTTTAAGACCATGTCTGCAATATTTTCACGCACCGTACGCACATCTAGACCCAGCTCTTTGATCAATCCGTGATTCAAGAACAGTTCATTGTAATTCCATTTTTCTATAAGGTCACTTTGCCCGTAACGCTCGACTACCATTTCACTTAAGGCATTCGCCATGGCCTGATTATCTACATAACCCGAAGGGATTTTATGATCACTCAAAAAAGCCGGAACATGAACCGCACCATGATCGGCTGTAAGAAATACAAGGTATTCGCCCTCGCCTACCTGTTGGTCTAAATACTCGAAGAGTCGAGCAAGTTCAAGATCCAGTCGCAAATAGGTATCTTGCACCTCAACAGAGTTTACTCCATACTTATGCCCGACATAATCGGTTGAAGAGTAGCTAATGGCTAAAAAATCAGGAGTGCTATCGGCACCCAATTCTTCTTTTTCAATAGCCTCTAAGGCGAAGTCGGTCAGTATACTATTCCCAAAGGGGGTAGCCGCCAAACTGCTGAACAATCCATTCTCATCCCAAACCTTATCAATTTCGTGCGGAAACCCACTATGTGTTTCTCCCTTTGAGAGTCCTTCATAGGCATTGCGGTCTGAACCGCTTTCAACATACGTCTGAACGGGTTCAAGAGTGTTCCAAGTTTTTTTATAGCGCTCAACCGCTTTTGAACGGTTGAACTTTTGCACCCATTCTGGCAATTCATCCATATAATAGGTGGATGAAATCCAGTTTCCGGTAGATCCTCCTTCAAACCAATAGGCCGCATTGGCACTATGACCTCCTGGTAAAACGGCACCGCGGTCTTTAATAGACATCGCGATGACCTTCGAGCGAAACTGATAGTGAATACGCAATTGATCGGTAATAGTAGTGGTCAACATACGCGTAGGGGCCATGCCCTGCTTGTTTTCGGTTCCTAGCGCATGATAGTTTTCATCCCCTGCGCAATACACTACCTCTTGAGCAAACTTGTCGTACCAGTTGTTTCCTAAGATGCCATGAATAGATGGAGTCGTTCCTGTGTAGACGGATGCGTGACCAGGACCTGTAGATGTAGGTATATAGTTAAAATGGTGATTTTTTGCATTAAAACCTTTATTGACCATTCGCTTAAATCCATCTTCAGAATAGCGATCCCAAAAACGGGTTAAATAGTCAAAACGCATCTGATCGACTACGATTCCGACAACTAGCTTTGGAGTTTCAAAAGGTTTCTCTTCTTGCGCTTGAAGGCTAAAAAATGGGAGCAATAAGCCTATCAACAGTAATCTTTTCATGGTTATAAGGTATTTCTTACGAAGCTACAATTTAAGGGAAAGCACAACGATAAATGAACGTTAAATGCCATCAAAAACGTATTTTTGACTTCATGCGCTACATCGAAGAAATAGGCCGTTACGGGCTCATGTTGCTAGAAATCTTTAGAAAGCCTACCAAGTGGAGTGTTATGCGCAAACTTATCCTCAAAGAGATTGATGAGCTCATTTTCAACTCTTTAGGAATCATCATTTTTATCTCGTTTTTCATTGGTGGAGTAGTTACCATTCAAACGGCGCTCAACTTGACTTCGCCCTTTTTACCTAAGAGCCTTATTGGATTTGCAACACGTCAATCCGTGATCCTAGAATTTGCGCCTACCTTCACTTCGATCATCATGGTAGGTAAGGTCGGATCCTATATTACCTCTAGTATCGGCTCAATGCGCGTCACCGAACAAATTGATGCCCTTGAAGTCATGGGGGTGAATTCGGTGAATTACCTCATCTTCCCTAAGCTCATTGCCATGCTCTTTTATCCCTTTGCGATCGCTATTGCGATGTATACCGGAATTTTCGGTGGATGGATGGCGGCGATGTTCGGAAACTACGCCCCTACGGCTGACTTTATCGCTGGAATTCAAGAGGACTTCGTTGGATTTCACGTCACCTATGCCTTTATCAAGTCGTTAGTGTTTGCCGTAATCATTGCCACCCTACCCGCTTATCACGGCTATTACCTGAAAGGTGGGGCATTAGAGGTCGGGAAGGCGGCCACAGTGTCCTTTATCTGGACAAGTGTTGTCATTATCATTGTCAACTATGTGCTCACCCAATTACTCTTAGGCTAATGATTCAAGTAGAGCACATATCAAAAGCTTTCGGAGAGGCTACGGTACTCAACGACATCAGCACCACCTTTGAGCGAGGTAAAACGAATCTCATCATAGGTCAGAGTGGATCCGGTAAAACCGTTTTTCTAAAATCCTTGATCGGCTTGCATCAAACCGATATGGGTCGAATTGCGTTCGATGGAGTGTATCTTGATACCTTAGAGCGCGATGAACAGCGTGAACTTCGAAAAGCAATGGGGATGGTCTTTCAAGGAAGCGCCCTATTTGATTCTATGACGGTAGCTGAAAATGTTTGTTTTCCGCTTCAGATGTTCACCTCTTATTCTTCTCAAGAAAAGAGCGAGCAAGTAGACCGTGTACTCGAACGCGTGAATCTTATCGATGCCCATCAAAAATATCCTTCTGAACTCTCTGGGGGTATGAAGAAGCGTGTGGCCATCGCCCGTGCCATTGTCATGAACCCTAAGTTTCTTTTTTGCGACGAACCCAACTCAGGCCTTGATCCTAAAACAGCTATTCTTATCGACGATCTGATACAAGAGATCACAAGAGAATACAATATCACGACCCTGATCAATACGCACGATATGAACTCGGTCATGCAGATTGGAGAAAAGATCGTGTTTCTAAAAGAAGGCAAAGTCGCTTGGGAAGGCAGCAAAGAAGAAATATTTATTACCGACAATCAGGCAATTAGCGATTTTGTTTACGCTTCTGATCTGTATCAAAATGTGCGTAAAGTCTATATCGAAAAAGCCAAAAGCAAGACCTAGTCTTTTACCTCTAACACTACATTTTTCTGCTGTAGCCGGGTTTTAAGCCAGGCCTCTAAACGCGTAGAAAGTTCTGTTTTGCGAGAAGGAGCTAATTCTCCGAGCCACTCTACCTCAAACACCTGTAGGGTGTCTTGACGGGCAAAATCGGTTTGAATCTTTGCGCCGTAACTTAAATTAATGAGCTCAGGAAAGGTAAGCACCAATTCACTTTTTATTTGCTCAAAAGGAAGTTGAAGACTACCCGAACGGCTTAATCGCGCAAGTTCTTGTTCTAACAGCTGTATCTGTCTGTCTTTCGAAACCAATTCACTTTTCTTGCTTTCATAAAGCTCCATGACATAATTAAATTGGACCTCGCTGTCTTCTTGATTTCCCTGAAGCACTTGAAATGAGGCATCCTGTAGTCGCTCGTATTGCTGTTGCTTTACCTTCCAGGTATTAATCACCTCTTGCGGTATGACCTCATCTCCTAGCACCATCACGCTTATCTCCGGAGCTTGTCCGCGATTAAAATTAAGCGTCGAAAAATCTCTTCGATACACCCCATTGCCCTCAAAGGGATAGAGTTCAATGGTTTCTTTTAAAAACTGCTGGGCATCGCGTTTAAAGAGAGATTCTTGCAGCACCCCATAAAACGTATAGGCCGCAGGAATCATAACTACAATACTCAAAATGTAGGCAATCCTAGAAATCAATCTTCGACGGGAAGAATTTGCGTAACGCTCCATCGGAAACTTCAAATACTTGATGACTACGAAGGTGGCCAGGGCAATGAAAATAGTGTTGATCAGAAAGAGATAGAGTGCACCTAAGGCATAACTCCAGTTCGAAATCGCAAGACTAAACCCTACTGTACAGAGAGGAGGCATCAACGCTGTTGCGATGGCGACTCCAAAAATTACACTCGCTATGGTTCCCTTTTTGGCACGAGCGACCACAAGTGCGACTCCTCCAAAAAATCCGATCAAAACATCACGAATATCAGGCCTTACGCGCGCCAAAAGCTCTGAGCTCTCATCTCTCAACGGAAAGAGAGCAAAAAAGAGATAGGCCGTTACCACAGACAACCCCACCATCACCAAGAAATTCTTAAGCGATCGATTGAGAAGATCAATGTCATTTGTGGCCAACGAGAATCCGAGCCCTAAAATCGGACCCATAAGTGGTGAAATAAGCATAGCTCCGATGACCACGGCGGTAGAGTTGGCGTTTAACCCAATAGAAGCTATGAATATGGAGCTGATTAAAATCCACGAGGTATGACCCTTGAAAGGAATATCGGCTATGATAGAATCACGGGTGGCCTGCATGTCGGTATTGGTTCGGATATCCAAGAGTTCCTTAAGAAACACCTGTATACTCTGAACAAAACCCTTGGCATTTTGCTTAATGTGATCTTCTTGATTCTTTGTCATGAGGTAGCGGGATAACCCGAGCATTAGGTTGAAATAGGTATATTTTTTGGGTGGCGATTTCAATACACTCAAAGCGTTTTCGTCGCTTCATTCCCTTTCTAAATGTACGATTTTCGCGATATGAAAATAAGGTACCCTCTTCGAGGTCTTCAATGAAAACTCCGCTTGTATCTTTATCATATAAAGTGAGAGACTTATCCAAAACAGGATCGCCACTGCTACTTGCTTTTGGGTTTTTAAAATGTCTTGCAAGTACAGGAAGTAATTCTTTCGGAAAAACAGCGGGATTAATGAACGGAAGCATCATTTCTTTGAAGGTCATCTTCCATTCTTTTCCATGAGGAGCTATGCGTTGCCCATATTCAATAAAGGCCACTAAGTGAGCCAACTCATGAATGAGCGTGATCAAAAATCGATAGGGATTTGGACCCGCATTGACGGTGATCAAATGGCCTCCGCCAGG
>Ga0255768_10002211_pt1 | contig 19612 bp, 13 predicted proteins | sample 071ome_33_FD_179983 | JGI IMG/M metagenome (GOLD analysis project Ga0255768, IMG submission 179983) | Coastal salt marsh microbial communities from the Groves Creek Marsh, Skidaway Island, Georgia - 071412AT metaG (version 2) | ecosystem: Environmental > Aquatic > Marine > Intertidal zone >...
AACGATAATAAACTAATTAAATAAGTTTTTTGACTAGATTTAATCAAACCCTTTATTATTAATAGAATTTTTTATATTCTCTATATCTTTTCGAGTATAACGCTTTCCTTTCCAATAAACGCTTTTTGCTCCTTTTGGAAAAACAAGACTTTTAAAAAAAAAATACTCTTCTTTGGTCATATATAGGTTTGATTAATTAAAACTAGCAACTAAAGAGAATTGTTTTATATTTAAAGAGCCTATAACATAGGCAATTTTTAATTTTGTACTATACTTTATTGAATTTTGATTTACCCAGCATACATTATCTTTTTTTTAATTATCATTCTATGCTATAGAGTACATTTGAAAATTAACTCTAAGAATTATTTCTTTAAAAGATTCTTAAAATATCATATTGCAATTGTATCAGCTATATTATTTATTACATCAATTGGCTATCTGACAAAGACTATTTTACCTATTTCTTTAATAGCTTCTTTGTTTTATTTATTAATTCTTATGGTATATCTATTTTTAAAATCTTTTTACATTAAAAGCAACAAAAGAATACATTTTTATTATTCCATTCCTGTTTTTCTTTTTATCCTTTTGGATTGGATTAATTATTCTTTTTTAAATCAAATTTATACTTTCCCTTTAAATCAATTTCACGCTAATCTTTTTGGTTTTTCCCTAAAAAATATCTTGGGAAATGAAATGGTCATTATTCCATTTATTGTAATTCTACTATATCTTGAAGTACTTATTTTAAAGTATTTAATTTTAATATATAAACTTTATAAACAAAAAAGAATTGAACTTATAATATTAAATTTTTGCAGGCTCTTTGTTGTACCTGTTTTAATCACAACCTGTTTGGTTGAAGTTTCAATAATTTTAATACTATTTAATAAAGATTACTCCATATTCTCTTTGTTGGCTAGAGTTGTTTCTATTTCTGCTTATTTACTATTATTAGTAAATCCAAAACTACTAGATGGATTAAAAAATCAATTTGAATTTGGTGAAAAAAACAAGGAATTTATTCAAAACTTTAATAAGATTAACCAATACCTTAAAAAATCAAAAGCATTTATTCAAATAAATTATTCCATAGTAAATTTATCAGTAGATACAGGAATATCTCAAAATGATATACGTAATTCTATAAAGCATGAATTAAATATCACAACATCACTTTACATCAATTCTTTGAAAATAGGTTACGCTTGTGATTTAATCCAAAATAAATTTTTAGATAAATTTACAATTGGAGCACTTGTAGAAAAATCAGGGTTTAATTCCCAAGAAAATTTTAACAGAATATTTAAAAAAATAAAATCAGTTACTCCTTCAGAATATAGAGATTTAATAGATTCATAATTAACAACTCGCGTCTGTAAGATTTATGAATTTTATTAAAAAATTAGGATCCTTGATCCACCATGTGACGATATTGAATTTTCTTCTAAAGATCAATCGTTGATATATCATTTTTTTTGAGTAGCCTTAGTGTCAAATTTCTATATGCCCCATAAAGCTCATCCTGACACCGATGAATTTTTAGGATGAGATCATAGGTTTTTTTTCTGTGCACTTCTCTTTTTGGGTTGCGCCCCTAAAGAGGACGAAAACAGCACCGATGCGTTGGCTGCTGATTTAAGTTGTGAAAAAAACACCTTTCAAATTTCCCTCAATGCTGATGGCTGCACCATAGATATTGAAAACAGCCTTGGCGTAGCAAGTCGCTATGAAGAGAACAAAACTGAAAACCGCGAGATTAAAACCAACAGTATTCCCAATCACCGAGTTGGAACGTTTCCCAATAGCGGCAACCCAAACACAATAGGTGTTCTTGAGGAAACCTTTACGGTGACTAGCAATCCCCAAGGAAGCAATTCAGTGCAATCTGCTCAAGGCTATCAGTTTGGGGTGTTGTTTAGTGGGGTTACTTTAGATCCATTTACGGCAGAGTTTTTCCAACAAGCCAATGGCCAAAGCAATCGAGATTGGAACATCACCGCATTAACCAACGCAATACATTTAGGTTTAGACTGCAATAATGCCCATGTGCAACCCAACGGAAAATATCACTATCACGGCACTCCAACAGCCCTGCTTGAAGCATTAGATACCAATCGTATTATAAAACCCTTTACTCTTTTGCAAAACGCTCTTGCAATGCCGCAATCGAAACGTTTTTATCGATGATGACCCCCTCCGGGTCGAGTAGAAAGTTTTGCGGAATTGCCTTCACACCATATTGGGTTGAAATGGCATCCCACCCTGTTACATTTGAAAGATTGGGCCAACGTAGGCCATCTTCTTCAATGGCTTGCAACCACTTGCCTTTTTGATGATCTACCGAAAGTCCTATAATTTCGAAATCCGAACGATCTGTTTGTGCATATAGAGATACCAAATGCGGATTTTCTTTTCGGCAAGGGGCGCACCAAGAAGCCCAAAAATCGAGCAACACATATTTTCCTCTAAAATCGGTTAGTTTTTTTGGAATTCCATTCGCATCTGGGGCTTCAAAAAGGGGTGCCTGTTGACCAATAGCCACCTGCTTTAGCGTTTCAAAAAGAGTGCTTAACGACTCATAATAAACCGATTGCTGCACCTCTTTAGAAAAATTTTGAAGGATTAATGCCATACTGTCCAAATGAATATTAAACAACTGAAATTGATAGAAGGCCGTAAAGGCCGAAAACACCCGGTCGGAATGTTGCAACATAATATCCATCCCGATTTGACGTTCAAAAATTTCATCTATGGTATACGAACGAAACAATTGATCTTCTACTCCAGAATTAATTTTGGTGAGTTCTAATCCTTCTTCATAATGTGCCTCCAAAGAAACATCTTGATCTTCTAAAAAGAAATTAATTTTTAATGAATCATCAAAAATAAGACTGTGCAAATAGGGTTCTTGCTTTTGTAGTTTAAACGAAAAATTCCCTTGTTCTAATACTGTTGAATCAACATAGAGCGTCTTGTTGTTTTTTAAATTAAGCTTGGCCAATTTAACCTTGGCCGCCACCAAGCCCTCTACATGTCCCGAAACCGAAACAGACTGTTCACAACTGTTTAAGCCAAACGCTAAAAGTCCTAGGGCAATCCAAAGCAAAAAACCCCGCACATAAAAAAAACTCATTTTGGACATGAACTAAATTTTGCATCAATATACAACTAATCTAAACGCAACAAAATTGCCCTCAAAAGGACTCGTTTTTTTAGAAGAATTAAATCCAAAGATTCTCTTTACCTTTAATACCTAAATCATTTTTAATGAATAGAGCAACTTTTATCCAACAGCTTAAAATGGCATCTGCAGGAGCCTTTTTTTCTCCCTATGCCATTTTCCAAGAACAACCACAACTTAAAAAAGCTTTATTGGACAAAGTAGGACTACAACTTTTTTCAGCTCCGAGTCTATTGTCTAACAATCTTGAAGAGGGACTAGAAGTGCTTCAAGAAATGGGCTACACCTCTTTAGAAACGTTTGGCCCCTATGAATTTAGCACCGAACAAGCCAAAAAATCTTTTGCCGAATTGGCCCAAAACTTTGGTGGATTCAAAGGAGGACTTTATGGCAACAACCCTCAAAACTTCAAAAAAGCTCTTGGCTCATTAAAAGTGCACTCCATGCATACCGATTTAGAAACCTTAGAAAAAAATACGCCCGAACTCATTCAAGCTGCTCAGGCATTGGGGGCAAAATATGTGGTGTTACCCATGATTCCAGATGAGCTCAGAGGTGATTTAGAAGCCTATAAAAAAATGGCCGATCGGTTTAATGCTATTGGTAAAAATCTCCACCAAGAAGGCCTTCGTTTTGCCTATCACAATCATGGATTTGGGTTTAAAGACCTGAACGGAACAATCCCTTTTCACTATTTAATGCAAAACACTAACCCCAATACAGTCTTTTTAGAATTAGACGTTTTTTGGACTACCGCTGCCGGACAAGACCCCCTTGCACTACTGGATCAATATCCCAATCGCTATAAATTGATGCATCTCAAAGACATGATGCCTAATGACTTGAAACTTACCGAAGAGCAAGGCTTATATGGCTTATTTCCTTTTTTTGGTCAAATAACGCCCTGTGGAAGTGGCACAATAAATATAGAAGCCATTGTTGCCAAAGGGCTAACAAATGGAGTTGACCATTTCTTTGTAGAACACGACATGGCACCCAATCCAAAAGAAGATCTCTTGAAGAGTGCTCAATATCTTTTATCCTAAAAATAAAGTCACCACCATGGAAAACAGAAGAATTTTTCTCCAAAAAAGCGGGTTAGCAACCCTAGGACTACCCCTCATGGGGCTAAACTCTCAGGGGCTTTTTGCTCCACTACGCCCCTCCAACAACACCGTTCTAAAAGTGGCCATTATGGGCTTGGGCAGCTATGCCAATAGAGTAGCCAGAGCAATGGAACAATGCTCCCGAGCCAAAATAACCGGAGTGATTAGTGGCACCCCAAGTAAAATTAAAGACTGGCAAAACCGTTATGCCATACCCGATAAAAATTGCTACAACTACGACAACTACCATGAGATAAAAAACAATCCTGATATTGAGGCTGTCTACATCATCACGCCCAATGCTTTGCATTGCCCACATACTCTTGGTGTGGCTCAAGCTGGCAAGCACGTGATTTGTGAAAAGCCAATGGCCCTCAATGCCGAAGAAGGTCGTCAAATGATTGCAGCCTGTGAAAAAGCCGGGGTCCAACTTCTTATTGGCTATCGAATGCATTTTGAACCCAAAACATTAGAAGCCATAGCCCTCAGAACATCAGGGGCATTAGGTGACATTCGTTTTTTTCAAGGGCTAAGCGGTTTTCGCATTGGCAACCCCAATCAATGGCGCCTAAACAAAGCCTTAGCGGGGGGTGGTGCGCTTATGGACATTGGTATTTATGCCATCAATGGGGCTCGCTATATGGTGGGTGAAGAGCCTCTTTGGGTAACCGCCCAAGAAACTAAAACAGATCCTGTAAAATTTAAAGAAGGGGTAGATGAAACCATTCAATTTCAATTGGGCTTTCCCAGTGGAGCTGTAGCCTCTTGCCTTTCTACCTACAACATGAATGATCTTGATCGTTTTTATCTCAACGGCACTAAAGGGCATGTTTCCATGCAACCCTCTACAGGTTATGGCCCCATTAAAGGAAGTTCACACCTTGGCCCCTTAGAAGCTCCCGTAGTGACACACCAAACGGTTCAAATGGATGCCATGGCAGCTCTCATTTTAGATCAAAATATGCCTCAAGTTTCGGTGTTTGGACAAGAAGGCCTTAAAGATATGATCATCATTGATGCCATCTATGAGGCGCTGCAAACTGGTAAAAAAGTAGCCTTAACCTTATAAAATAAAGGGGACACCACTAGAATTTGATGCTTCTTGAAAAACCGGCGCTTTTTTAAGATCCGTTAAAGAAAATCATAATGCTCACCACAAGTGCCACCACCGCAATGGTAATGACAATATCCCAAATAGTATAGCTATTTTTATTGTTGGCAATACTCTCTGCTGAGAGGGTAGAAAAAGTGAGGTTTTCAATTTCTTGTAAACTCGGTGCCGGATTGACCAAGCTCACCCCAACAAGCGTCAATATACTGATTAAAAAGAAATAGCCCCCAAAAACCAAATAGTTAATGGTGCCTAAAGAATATAACATTCCGTTTGGATCGAGTTGGTCTGTGACAAGCTCTAAGACAATGCGGAAAGCACCAATTATAAAACCAGAAACAAGGGTAACATAAGCGCCTTGCTTGTTTACCCTTTTGTAAAAAATCCCCAATAGAAAAACTGCCGCAATAGGAGGAGCAATATACGATTGCACTTTTTGTAAATATTCATATAAAACCCCTGAAATATTTTGCATGATAGGAATCCAAATAATACCAATTACCACCACTACACCAGTGGCAATTTGTCCAATACGGACCAAGTTTTTTTCAGAGGTATTAGGTCTTAATTTTTTATAAATGTCTACCGTAAAGAGTGTAGAACACGAATTAAACACAGAGGCTAATGAACTCATTAGGGCTGCTAATAAACCCGCTGCTACCAATCCTCTAAGACCAGATGGCAGCAAATTGCTCATCAAAACAGGAAAGGCCTCGTCGGGAGAATCCCAATCTAACTCCCCTCTCATTTTGAGGGTTAGCGCCACAATGCCCGGAATCAAGAAAAGAAAAACAGGGAATAGTTTTAAGACCGCGCCAAAAATAGTTCCTCTTCTAGCTTCTTTTAGGTTTTTAGCTGTTAGGGCTCGTTGCACAATATATTGGTCCGTGCACCAATACCAAATTCCAACAATTGTACTCGTAATGAAAAGGGGCAACCATGGAAAATCGGGATCGTCTAAGGAACGCCACATATTGAGATATTCTGGGGTTACGGTGTTTTTCATAGACTCCCACCCCCCAACGGTGTTCACTCCAATAATGGTCAAACAAAGTGCACCAGCCACCAAAACTACGGTTTGCAACGCCTCGGTATAGACCACCGAGCGCATTCCGCCCAAAACGGTGTAAAGTCCTGTGAGAATTACTGTGGCTATGGCCCCTGTCCAAAAATCAATACCTAAAAGAGCCGAAACCACAATTCCCCCCGCATAGATGGTAACTGATATTTTGGTTAACACATAAGCCGCAATTGAAAATATGGATAAAATCCAGCGAGAGCGAGCATCAAATCGTTTTTCCAAAAATTCGGGCATGGTAAAAACTCCCGATCGCATATAGAATGGCAAAAACACCCAACCCAAAATGAGAACCACCCAAGCGTGGAGCTCATAAATCAACATGGGCAGTTTGTTTCCCGCTCCAGAACCAGCTAGTCCGACCACATGCTCTGAACCAATGTTAGAAGCAAAAATAGAGGCACCTACTACGAACCACCCTACATTTCTGCCCGCTAAAAAATAATCCTCGGTGTCTGCTTTCTTTTTGCGAATTACCCAAATGGCAATTCCAGCTAGAATTAAAAAATAGATGGAAATAGAGATCCAATCTAGGGTGTCCAACATTTTCATGAGCGTTTAGTTTAATTTCAATTATTATTGGTTAGGCAAAATACGCTTAAAAAGAATTAAATGTTCTTTTTACACTAATCCAAATCTAGTAAATTTGAGGGTAACATTTTCCAATTTAAATAAAATTCTGTTACTTGGATTCAATCTCATAAAAGAATGTTGTCATCAAACACCAAAATAGTAGGAGTTCTCGTTGCTTTTTTACTTTTGAGCTGTGTGGAACCCAAAGTTGATTCTACTGTTCGATTTGTAAGCTTTCCCGATTTTTTCAATTTTGACATACCCGAACCTTGGCCCAAATATGACGCCGCTGTAGATTATTTTTTGACAGCCGTAAAAAAAGAAAAACCAAACTTTGTTTTGGTCGATGGTGATATGGTGGGTGGCCGTTGGTGGGACAGCCCTGAATGCGTGGAAAGCAATGGCATGATGTATTATGGCGCTTGGAAAAGACGTCTGGAAAAACACGGCCTAACCTACTATACTGCCATAGGAGATCACGAATTGGGAGATGATCCTTGGCCTAAATCAAAAAGAGATCTAATTCCGCATTTTGAAGCTGTATACAAACAAAATTTTGATATGCCCCAAAATGGTCCCGATCATAAAAAAGGATTGGCCTATTTTGTGCGAAAGGGTGATTTGTTAGTGGTGACCGTAGAGACCTTTGAAGTGGTTGAAGATTCTATGCGAATTCAAGTAGCTGGTCAACAATTGGAGTGGCTCCAACAAACCTTAGCCGAACACCGTGATGCCCCTTTTAAAATAGTGCAAGGTCATGTGGGCCTTTGGGGTGACCTAAATTCACGTTCTTCCAGTAGACTTATGCTAGAAGAGGGAAAACAAAGTGCTTTTTATAAAACCTTAGTGGCGCATGGAGTAGATGCCTATTTTGCAGGAGAATTTCACGATGTAACCGTGCTAGAAGCCGACGGCATTTGGCAAATTGTGCATGGCTCTTCTTGGGGAAGAGCAGTGGTCAACACTCAAGATTATTTGGTGGGAGAAGTAAAAAACAACCAACTGCACCTCACCCTTAAAAGACTCTATATGGAAGTAGATGGCGGCCATATTTGGAATGTTAACAAACCTCGAGGTCCTCGAGAAATTGTGCGAATTAGTGAACAGTCGTTGACCAATGGCCCCGAAATTACAGGCACCCTCACCATAACCAACAACAACGGAAAGAAAAGCTTTTCTAACCAAACTGGCTATTTTGCATTAGATCATGAAAATTAAAATACGATTTACACTCATTTATAATAGCCTGTTAAGTTTTGCCCTACTAATTCCTGCCTTTGTTCAGGCACAGCAAATTTCTAGAAAAAGCGTGTTTGAAAGGCATCAAGTGGTAAACCATAAAGTAGATACGCTCAATGCCCTAACCGTGGGTAATGGCCGTTTTGCTATGACGCTAGACGTTACGGGTCTACAAACTTTTCCTGCTACCTATCAAAAAGGAATTCCCTTAGGCACCCTTTCAGATTGGGGGTGGCATTCTTTTATACAGCCAAACGACAGTTTATTAAACGAGACTTTCATCTATCATTCGGTGAAAGGAAGACAGGTGCCCTATGCTGTACAGCCCAAAGAGGTAGAAAAAAAATGGGCCGCCGATATCGTCAGACAAAATCCACATCGTCTTCATTTAGCGCAATTGGGATGGGTATTAAAAAATAAAGCGTTGCCTCTGGAACCGCAACAGCTTTCGGATATAGAACAAGTTTTAAATCCTTGGAATGGACAGGTTTCCAGTCGCTTTAAAATCGATGGGGTTTGGGTTGAAGTTGAAACCCTAGCCCTCCAAAATGAAGATGGTCTATTGGTAAAAGTGAAAGGTCCACTAGTCGAAAAAGGGCTATTAGGGGTGCAGTTACGTTATCCTTTTCCTACTAACGCCTTTCTAGATGAAGCCAATTTCTTTCAAGAAAGTGCTATGGACCAACTCGTTCTAAAAACACAAAGCAACACAGCTTTTAGCATTAAAAGAACCCTACATGAAACACTTTATTACAGTCTGTTTCAATCAGGCACTCCACTTCGCTCTGAAAAAATAGCCTTTGGCTATCGCTTTTTTCCCCAAAAAGAAGCAACAGAATGGGTTTTTAAACTCAAGCTAACCCCTCATGAGCCCCTATTTTTAAAGGCAATTGATTATGCTACTGAAAAAAGGCAAGCCCAACAAAATCTCATACACTATTGGGAACAAGGGGCTATTCTTGATTTCCAAAAAACACAAGACCCTAGAGCATTTGAATTAGAGCGCCGTATGGTGCTCTCTCGCTATTTGCGCAAGGTGAATTGCAGTGGCCCCAACCCACCACAAGAAACAGGACTCACCTATAATTCTTGGTATGGAAAACCCCACATAGAAATGTTTTGGTGGCATGCACTACCTTTTGCGCTGTGGGGAAATGAAGCTGTTTTGGAACAACAAATGGGATGGTATTTTAGGGCTTTTGAACAAGCCAAAAAAATGGCCAAAAGACAAGGCTATGAGGGAATTCGCTGGCAAAAAATGACCGATAATCAGGGAGGAGAAACAGCCTCATCAGTAGGGTCCTATCTTATATGGCAACAACCACACCTCCTCTTTTTTGCTGAACAATTATATCGTTCAAACCCCAATCAAACCACGGTCGTGAAATGGGCTCCTCTAATTGAAGAAACGGCTCGATTCATGTCAAGCTATCTCAACTTTGACAGCCATAAAAAACAATACAATTTAGGTCCCTATCTCATCCCCTCCCAGGAGAGCTATCCAGCCAAAACCACCCTAAATCCCTTTTTTGAACTGGCCTATTGGCAATGGGGACTTGAGGTAGCACAACGTTGGAGAGAACGAATGGGCCTAGAACGAAACCCTTCATGGGACAGACAAATCAAGCAGTTAGCACCCTATCCTAGTGATGAAAACACCTATTGGGCTGTGGCATCAGCAAAAAACCCCTTCCAAGATCCTGAACAACTTCGCGATCATCCCAGTGTGTTAGGAGCTTTTAGTGTGGTGCCTAAACAAGCTGGGTTTTCAACCCAAAAAATGAAAAATACCCTCCAAAAAGTAAACGATAGTTGGAGGTGGGACACCGCATGGGGGTGGGATTTTCCGATGGCAGCCATGGCGGCCATCCGTTTGGGTGACCCCAATATGGCATTGGAATTTCTCTTAAAAAAAGAAGTAAAAAATACTTACTTAAAAAATGGCCATAACTATCAAACCCCTCGCCTGCGCTTGTATTTACCTGGAAATGGCGGCCTACTCATTGCGCTGGCGCAAATGGCTTCAGCTCCTAATGGCAGCGGATTTCCCGAAGATTGGGAAGTGAGCAGTGAAGGGTTCCCTAACAACCTATATTACCCATGAAAACTGAAGAATCTTCTAATTCATCTTCTAAAACGGCTCTGGAATGGGGCGAGAAAAAAGAATGGAGTGCCCTGTTACTTTTTATTTTTTTAGCGGGTTTTTTAGCCAATTTGGCTACTCTTTTCAAACTTGAAACAGCATGGTATCTTCCTCGAAATTTAGGAACTATTGTTTTTTTACCGCTCCTACTATATGTGCTGTGGCGCCAAAACACACCAAAAAAACAGGCCTTAATTGCCCTAAGCATACTCCTCTCAGGAACGCTTTTTCTCAATCTACTGCCCGGCACTGAGCAAGAGGCTCCCTTTCTTCTAGCTTGTTTGCATATGCCAGTGGTTTTTTGGTCAGCCTATGCCTATGCCTCGCTAGGAAACAATTGGTCTTCTAACCTCAAACGAGTGGACTTGCTTCGAACTAATGGAGATCTACTTCTTCTAGTAGGGCTCATTTGTTTAGGAGGCATTTTATTTTCGGCTCTTACCGTTGGGCTTTTCAAAATGATTCAAATGGATGTAGCTCCGTTTTATTTTGAAAAAATTGCCCCTTGGGGATTAGCCGCTGTTCCTGTTTTGGCCCTTTTTCTCTTACAACACAACAAAACTTTAGTTCAAAAAATCTCGCCCCTCATTGCCACCTTGTTTACACCCTTTGCCTTGTTAACCCTTTTACTGTTTTCAAGCACACTCCCATTTGCCTCCCTTACTGTTTTTGAAGATCGAGAATTTCTTCTTGTTTTTGACTTGATTTTATTAGCCATACTGGCGCTTATTCTCTTTTCCTTAAGCGACCCCAAAAAACAAACTAAAAAGAAAGTGTGGCTTTTTCTATTATTTGGATTAGCAATTGTGGCCCTTGTAGACAATTTGGTGGTGCTAACAGCAATTGGATTTCGCATGGCAGAATTTGGGCTATCCCCAAACCGCCTAGCTGTATTAGGACTTAATTTCATAATGTTCCTCCACCTGGGTGCTATCACGAGCGCAATTCTCCAAACACTGAGAACCAAGTCTCATTTTGAGAGAATTGAAGTTAAAATCGGTCAATTTTTACCTTTTTACAGCCTTTGGGCTGCCTTTGTAGCCTTAATTTTTCCGCTTTTGTTCTAAAACAGTAGGCTATAATTTTGGCAACAATTGTTTAATGAAAAATAAAACAGTCTGATAGCGATTATAGCGTGTGTAGACAATTTTTCTTTCGACAGGATTGAACCGAACAAGAGTCATCTTCTTCATTTTTGTATAGCTGTTTTTTTAATAAACTTAAACAAAATTATAGTTAATAGCAAAATTGATTTCATTTGTTTAATGTTAGAACAAAAAAAACCCGCTTGTGAAGAGCGGGTTAAAACAAACAAAACTAGATTTAAAACGAAAATTAGTAAGCGTATATTGTGATTATATTTTTTTTAAATAAATCTTCTTTTTCGTAATTTTTATTCAAAGTAAATTCATTTTTAATAATTTATTTGTAAGTATTTAGTCATTAATTCTATTTTTTTTGTATTATCAATAATTTATCATTCTTTTTTAAAAAATCTGAAAAAAAGGCGCCAAAAACACAACTAAATTAAATTTCACGACACTCTACTAACTATTTGATATTAGATACATTAGGCGTAGCGGCTATTGTAACGTATCTTTGGCATAAAGAAAATCATGCTATGAGAAAATGCTGTCTTTTCCTATTTTTTGTTCTATCTCTCGGTTGCTGGAGTCAGGAAAAAGACCAAGAAGTGGCTGATACACTTAAAATTAAAAGTGATAAAACCGAATATGAAATTACCATAATAGAAAATGGTTTTTACCGATGGATGGCTAGTAATGCAAGACCTAGAGGTTTTTATTCACAAACCTATTTGGAAGCCTACAACCGAAGATATGTGGTACATTGGAATAACCTAGCTACTCAAGGCGTCTATAATGACTTATTTCCCTTTCCTATTCCCTATGAATTTCAAATTGACTATGGCTATGAAGTCAACTATATGCTGTTTAACTATTTTCAATTCATCCAATTTAAAAACCCTGATCTTTTTCCAGGCCTAAGAAGAAACTAAGGAGGTTGTTCTTACTCCCTAATTGGTTTCGTTTTTTTCTCCTATTGCTATAATATTAAAAATGGTTTTGCGCTGTTGCTGATGCTCGGCTTCGGGCAGTTGATAGCACTCACAAGCCTCTAAAGAAGAGCTGATCCCTTGTTGCACAAAGGCTGCTTTTGCTTTTTGCGCTTCAACCATATAATCAAAATCTTGGAGAACAACGGCATGTAAGCCCTTTGATAGGGTTCTAATTTCACTTTCAATTCCTCGGTCTTCAAGTGCTTTTTGTTGACGAACAGCATTGGAATAGACGCTAAATTGTCCGGCCAATAGGCTGTAGTTTTTCGTGTCGTTATTCGGTATATTGGATTCACCAATACCTTTTCCCTGCAAACGTTCTGGATTTGAAATTCGGGTTTTCACATAGGTTAAAATAGTATTGGTCCGCTCTTGCGATAATTTTAAATTATAGGCCTCACTTCCTAAACAATCGGTTGATGAAATAATCTCAATTTCCATTTGAGGATATTGATTCATAACACGCACCACCGCATCCACCCGACTGCGATAATCTTCTTTTAAATTGTTGCGATCTAAATCGTAAAAAATAGGACGAAAGGTTTCTAAAATTTCTTCGGTTAAGGGTTCTTCTTTGGGTTTTAGATACACCCATGCTTCTTTAGAAACAGAATAGGGAGATTGCACCAGATAAGAAAAGGAATCAACAACCGCCCTTGAGGAAGTTGATTTGTAGAGAAAAGAACCATTTGCATTCAACTTCACTTTTCCGTTTTGAGGGCTTTCTTTAAGGAGGGCTTTCTTATCTACCAACAAAACCAAAGGGTCTTGTGCCACCATGAGGTCCAAATCATTTTGCAATACGCCTTCAAATGGAATCACTAAGGTGTCTTTAGGCTTAAAGGCATAGGTGTCTTCTAAAGCACTCATGGGCGGTTTAAACCGAAAAATATAAAGATCATCATTCCCTTTTCCCTCGGCTCGGTTTGAGGACAGGGTGCCCAATCCCTCTTTTAAGAGCAGTGAAAAAGAAAAATCATCTTTGTTAGAATTATAGGGAGGTGGAAGTAAATAGGTTTTCCATCTGTTTTCGGGCCCTTTCAAGGCCATGTTGATTTCAAAATCGCCCTCATTAGATTGTGCCTCATTCGTATAAAAAAGGGTGCCATCTGCTAACACAAATGGAAAGGTTTCGTTGTTATCGGTATTGATGTCGGGGCCTAGATTGATCACCTCAGGATTTTGGTCTATTTGGTCTAAGGGAATATAATAAAGGTCCATTCCTCCTTGTCCACCGGGTCGGTCGCTGGCAAAGAGGAGTCGGTTGTTTCCATAATCCACAGCGGGGTGCAAGGTGCTAAAGGCCTCCCTATTGATTTTTAACGGCACTGGAATTGGGTTGGGTTTGGCATAATCATAACGATAGAGGTCAACTTGCACTTTGTTGTTGAGGTCAACTTTACCGCTACTGCGTGAAATAAAAATAATTTTTTGAATAGTGTCAATAGCAATAGGGCCTTCTTGAAAAATGGAGTTGATGTTGGTAGGCAATTGCACTTCGTTTTCGAGCTCAAGTGCGGTATTTAACTTGGCACGATGCAAATTATAGACCTCCGTGCTACTAATCATCCTCCGTTGCATTCTTTTGGTCCAGTCTTCTGCTTGAGGGCTTAAAAAATAAAAAGCCAGACCCTTATTTTGAGGAACAAAATAGCCCCCAAATTCAGACATTGGGGTATTACGATCTAAATTAATTAGAAAATTTTCTAAGGGTGTGGTGCCCTCCTCTACCACCCTTTTATCTAAGGGCAAACGAGCTGCTTTAAGCCTATATTCTGCTGCCAATTTAGGTTTATCAGGAAGAAGCGAAGCATAAAAATAATAGTCTTCAACAGCCACATGACGCGAATCTATGAGGCTACTCAAATAGTGTTCTGCTTGCTCTTTTTTGCCGCATTTAGCATAGGCTTTAGCTAATAAGATTTGCGTTTTGGGCGGCAAGGGTTTTGGGATTTTTTCCCATTGTGCAATAGCTTGACTAAAAGCACCGTTGGTATAGTAGTATGCTCCCCAAACAAGGTCATGAGCAACTTTTTTGGAGTGCTCTTCTTGCCCGAATCCGGCAAATCCAATAACCATTAAAAAGAATACAACTGTTTTTTTCATATGCTAGAATAGCCGTGGAGAACGTAAGATACCTAAAACTTTTGGTGATAAATCATATCGCAAGAAAATCTCGTGAGAACTCACGTTTTCTGCGTTTGAAAAGCCAATAGCATTGCCATAGGCATAGCCTAAACTCAAATGTTGACCCATGTGAAGTCCGGCCAACAAACTCAGTCCTACTCCAGAGGTGGAAAAAGGACTGCTTAAATTATTCGCATTTTTTAATTGAGGACCTACCCATATACGTTCGTTCATATAGAACAAAACGCTCATATCATACCCCAAAGGAACACCCTTAGTGTTTTTTAACAAAACACTCGGTTTTAATTCTAATGATGGGCTCAACCGCAATAAGCCCCCTACGATTAAATAGGCATGTCGTTGCATAAAAATCTCAGGGTCTTCAATCATGCGGGGGATAGAAAAGCCGGTATAAAAACGAGGGGTCTGAAAGTAGAGGCCAAATCCAATGTTGGGCTCCAATCGGTTGGCACCAGATAAAGAATATAAGACCGGATCGGCTTGGTTTAGCGGTGAAAGCATGGCTTCATCCAAAGAGAAAAAAACAGTTGATAGTTTTAGACCAATTCCCAAATAATGTTCTTTTTCACTGAGTTTGAGTTGATAAGAAAAGTCCAATCCAGCTTGTGTGTGGCTTAATGGTCCAATGCGATCATACAAACCACTCACGGCAAATCCAATGTTTTTAGGGCTCCGAGTGCTGTTAAATGAAAAACTTTGCGAGTTAGGTCCCCCTTCAAAACCAAACCATTGCGCACGATTAATGACCGTAAAACTACTGTAATTCTTTGCGCCTGCATAGCCCGCATTAACGGTTTGATGCAAAAACATATATTGGTTGAAACTAGCTTCTTGCTGCGCCCAAACAAAATGTCCTCCCCAACACAGAAGGAGAAAACAAAAACGGAAAGGTGTGCTTAAAAATGTCATCTTTTTAAATAAATAAATCCTTTGTAGCGTGTCCCACCGGGGCTCTCTTCAAATAAATAAAAATAAACTCCATTGGGCAACTCATTGGCATTTAAACTATTGCCTATGTTGGATGTTCCGTTCCAATTGTTTTGATAGTTGCTTTCTTCAAAAACCTTTTGTTCCCATCGATTGTAAATAAACAACTTATTGTTTGGGAAAGCTGCAACACCTGTAATTTCCCAAGTATCGTTTATGCCATCTCCATTGGGAGAAAACGCATTGGGAAAGTTCAATCCTTCTGAAACCAGTGTAATTGGAGCGCCAAAAGCAAAGGTTGCACAAGCGGCGTAGGGATCGCCCACCTGTATTCTATACTGCCAGCCCACCATATTATTTTCAGGCTGATTGATTGTTAAACGAGAGCTGTTGACTCCTGTATATAGATTGCTTTCTTGCAAGGGCGCCCAAACTCCATCTCCTTGATGACCCTCCCACTGAAAAGTAAGGTTTGAAAAAAGAGGGTAGGGATAACGTAACAACAGTGAAAGATTGTCTTTAATGACAAGCTCTGATTCTGTGGGCTGAGGCACTTCTAAGGAATTGAGCACCTCTAGAAAGTCTGAGAGCGCATTGGCATTGGCATCAAGGGGAGTGGTATAGCCTCCTTGATTGAGCACAAGCCCTTTGCTGTCAACCTTTAGGGGGGCGCTTCCTAACAAACCGTCCTGATCGGGATCGGTAAATCCGGCTTCTAGCACATCCAAACAGCCATCGTTATCGCTGTCCAAATCCAAATGATTAGGAATGCCGTCCAAATCAAAATCGGTGGTGGTTTCGAGGGTGTCTAAAATACCGTCATTGTCGTCATCCAAATCCAACGAATTGGCAACTCCATCGGCATCACAGTCTTTGGGACTGGTCACCGGTAGGGTGATGCTTTCAACTAAAAAACTACAGTTGTTTCTAGGATTTGTATTGTCTGATTCTTCTTTGGTGTTGAGAACCCCATCGCCATCAATATCGGCATCGCATACGTCACCAATACCATCTTGGTCCATATCTTCCTGCTCTGGATTGCTAACCTTTTCACAATTGTCTTTGGCGTCTTCAATCCCATCATTGTCACTGTCCTTTTCATTGTCTAGAGTGCGTAGTTGCACACGCACTTCTTCCATTGCGGCATAATTTCCATCAAGGGTTGCAGCAGTGGGCTTTATGCTTAGATATGAAGTAATATCACCATCAAAATAGGGGTCATCAACACCCGTGAGGGTTATGGATTTAGGTGCTGACCAATCCGTGTTGTCAAAGCGCATTTGAAAAACATCTAAAGAAACCTCTGAAGGGTCTGTGAGTTCAAAAGCCAGTTCCACTTGATTGTTAGGCACATGAGATAAGGCTATGGTGATAGTGGTTGCATTTTTATCTTCACTCAAGGTATCAGGGGCCGTAATAAGCAAGGAGGCTATGTCATCATCTGTGTTTTTTAAGTTTAAATCGGCCACTTGATCTGCTCCAAGACTATTGTAAAACTTGTCTCCTGATTGTGGGGCATCGGTTATAAAGGAAACGATTTGAGTTCCATCTAATAGGTTATCATCTAGACCCCTCACATATACCACGTTTTTTTCAAAATCATCCCAATTATCGGGCACTATGGTAATTTCGTTTTGCCCTAATTGCATTTCATCGGAGGCGAGTCCTAAACGCAACGGAACAATTACATTTGTGGAGGGTTTGGAAACCAATTTAAACCCAATACGAATAGAATCTCCGGCTTCAGAGGTCTCATAATCTTCTTCAAAGACTTTTAAAATGACGGCAGGAGAATCATTGTCTTGATTGATCATGGCGGCGGTGGGGAGCGTATTCAAATCAAGGGCTTTATAGTTCACATCTAGGGTTTCTATCTCCTTGATTTTAATCGTATAATTCCGGGCTCCATCGGCTTCTGGTGGACTATCATCTATCCCAACAACCTCAACCAACTGGGCTTCATTCCAATTGGTGGAGTCAAAAAGCAATGCTGAGGACATAACAGTTCCCTCCAACACATTAGAAGATTCAAAATAGAGCGCTACAGGTGCTGAAGGGGCAGCTGTGAGTTGCACCTCAAAATAGCCCAATTCACCATCTTCACTGGTTAAAGGGTCTGTGGTATTTAACAAAATGCCTGCTTGATCATTATCTTCTGTTACAACCGCTAAGGTCTTCGGCAAAAGCCCTGCATAAAGGGCGTCAGAAGAAGGAGTTACACGAACTGTAAGGCTGCTGATTTGATCACGATCAATTAGGGCGTCGTCAACACTGTTTACATAAACCTTTTGAGGGGTGTTCCAATTAAGTTTTGTAAACATTATGGTTTCATATCCTGGAGCTACAATTGCTTCTGTTGGATCGTTAGACGAAATAGCAAATTGCACGTTGCTGGCCGGGGCTGCTTCTAAAACCACCGTAAAAAAGGCACTATTGCCCTGTTCTTCTAAATTATTAGAGACGGGTGTTAGCGAATATCCCGCATTGTCATTGTCTAGGTTTTGAAAAGCTACGTCGGCCACATCATCAGCCTCCAAACCGTCATAGGGCAAATCTGCTGATTGAGGGTCACCAGTCACCAGCAACATGGCAATATTTCCATCTTTAACAGCATCATCGAGACCTGTAATGACAACTCTATTTAACGCCGGTTGATCCCAATTGGCATTGCTTATAACTACTAAATCTGTGCTTAAAGAGGCTTCCCCTTCAGGGCCACTTAAACGCAAGGGAAGGGTAACATCTGCTCCACCTAAGGGTTGAGACAATAAAGAAAATTCAACAATCATTGTATCTCCTGTTTCATCGGTGCTAACGTCTCCTCCCAACACTTTGATAACAATACCGGGAGCATTGTTGTCTTGATTGGTAAACGAAATATCGGGAATGGTGCTGCCGTCTAACGCATTGTAGTTCGCGTCTGTTGAACTGACATTGCCGGTCACCACTAAATAATCGATGGCTCCATCGTGAATCGGAATTGGATCGGGCAAACCGGTAACGGTAATCTCCTGCGGAATATTCCAGTTTAGGGGAGTGAAAACCACTTCGTTTTGTACGCTGCCCTCGGTAGCATCATTGGAACTTAGGGCTAAAACTACTGAGGCAGTGGGCACAGAAGTCAATTGAATGGAAAAGGATCCGGTATCTCCGTCTTCATCGGTGAGGTTATCCAAGGGAACAATTTCAAATCCTACGGTGTCTTCATCTAAAATGGTTATGGCAAGGGTGGTATCCTCCAAAGTGGCATAGCAATTAGTAGTTGCTAGCCCATCAACGGAAAGAGTAGCGTTAAATGTAACATCACCATCGAGGATAAAATCTTGTTGGGGACTAATGGTTATGTCTTGAGGAATATTATAATTAAGGGGGGTAAACGTAAAACTATTGGGACTTAACACGGCTTCGGTAGGATCCGGATTCGTTAAGTTAAAGACCACATTAGATGTGGGAGTGGTCACCAAACTCAATTGAATTGTTTGTGCTTCACTAGATTCTCCCTCGGTGAGATTTAGACCACTCAACAAAATGGCAGGAATGTCGGTTGTTAATTGTGCTGGATTAGATAGGGTTTCGCACACATAATCAACACTCCACACTTTAGCCCTATATTGTGTTTCGTTTAAACTCATGTCAGCGGGAGTTACTGCTAATACTTGAGAGGCTACTCCCGAATAGCTTCCTCCATCTACTAAATCATTCCATATTGCGCCATCAAAATATTGCCATTGATAAACAAAGGAAGATGTGGTGGGCGTGGTAGCAACAGCAAAAAGGGCTGTTTCACCTACACAGATATATTGATTTTGAGGATTTGCAGTAATAGCAAGGGCTGCTCCTGCTTGAATAAAATCTGCTGTTCCGTCTGCATTGCCATCGGCAGCTTCCATGTAGCCACCTTGGCCAGTAACCTTTCCGCGTGAGTCCACTACCACAGGATTAATCCCTAAAATCCCGTTGCTGTCAGCATCAGTAAAACCGGCTTCAGTAGTGTCAAAGCAACCGTCATCATCGCTGTCAAGA